>JAEEGL011637585.1_pt1 | contig 29468 bp, 15 predicted proteins | sample 9134231 | NCBI WGS metagenome assembly JAEEGL01 (sample SAMN16246548, study PRJNA631951) | gut metagenome | biome: gut microbiome; feature: rumen; material: fiber-attached | host: Bos | place: Iran: Karaj | collected 2018-10
AGCGTTCGTTCTGAGCCAGGATCAAACTCTCCAGTTTGATCTCTTAGTATATTGAGACGTCCGAACCGGACGTCTTTACTTGTTTTTTTAGAGACGTGACACGTCACGTCTTTACAGGGTATTACCCATACCCCGTATTTTATTTAGGCTCGCACTTCTGCTTCTTGTTTCTCTCTCTTCTTCGGTTTTCAATTCTGTCGCAGAACCTTGCGGCTCCGTCGAACGAGGCGGCCTTATACGCGTCAACCGACCGTTCGTCAAATTATTTTTACTAAATAATTCAATTACCGAACCACAGTTTATCTTCTTCTGGATGCCGGTTCGAATTCAAACGGATGAACGACGGGAGCTGGTGTGCCGGTCGCAGGGAACTTCCATTTATTGATGGAATCCAGAATGCAGTTCTCCACGTTCTGATTCTCCATGGTTGTGTCCGTCACTTTTGCATCACCGACAGACCCGTCCCCCTTCACAGTCCAAGAAACCGTAATGACTCCCCTGAGTCCTTTATTCGTCTTGAGCTCGTTTGAATAACAGGTCATCAATTCTTTGGTATGTTCCGCAACGGCGTTATCGACAACATCCCTGTCAAGCACATAGGAAATCGCTGAACTTGAAGAATCTTCTTCCTCCTCTTTCGGTTTTTTGGCTTCTGCCGCAAGTTCCTCAGAATTGTCGAACTCAAACGGATAATCCACGGCAGTCTTGTCACGGTTGGACTTGGCTTCATATGCCGGGAATTTCCACTGTCTCACGTTATCCATGACGCAGCTTTCGACGGCCTGATTGTTCAGGGTATTCTCCTTAATCGCGACATCTGCGACGGAACCATTGGGCAAAATGCTCCAGGACAGCCCGATTCTGCCTCTCAAATTCTTATTGTCCAGCAGCTCAGCTTCATAACAGTTGCGGATCTCACTGCTGTGACTTTTGACCACTTCCTGTATCGAAGCTCTGCTCACTGCAGAATCTGATGATTTCCTGGTATTCTGCGATGTCGTCGAACATCCTGCGAACAAAAAGAAAGCGGCTAATGACAATAAACCATAAAATTTCACTCGTTTCATATCATTGACTCCTGACAGGAAAATACCGTGGAAATACCACCAGTTGCGTTCTGCACTTACTCAAAAGAGTAACATGGGGCCTTATACCACATACGTCCATGAGTTCAATACCAGTTTTGTCCGGGATTCCGGGGGTACTGTCACGATTCCCTGCAATATGTACTGCAGCCATCTGCCCGTAATTTTTTTCTGTCGTTTTATGAAACATCCTATTGTTCTGGCGCGTATGGCCAAATGGCCATAGCGACAGATCGCCGGCCGTATGGCCCAAAGGCCATAGGCGGCGCACCGGCAAAATAAAATATATATTTATACATATCAACAAACACAACGATTTAATACATCTGATACGTTCTGCATTATCATATTTATATTTATGGGCATGTCTATGCGCGATGCGCATACGACCATGCCTGCTCGCCTTGCGCCATTTCTGCGAATGCCGCTGCAGCTCGCCAAAACCGCTATTTTGCTTCGCAAAATACGCGTTTTTTAACGCACAGGATGAAAAAAAAAATTCAAAATTTTCAATCCCAATCCCGTTTACAACGGATTGAAATCATTCTATCATTGTTGAACTCACGCCACCGGAAGTGGTTTGGAAACCACACCGGCCAATTCAGCGGAATCTTTCCACCCATTTTATCGACAATTACCGTCTTCAGCAGCATTACGCTGGCAGATAATCGAAATCATCGAAAATCTACCTGGAGCAACCATAAGGAGATAGCCATATGACCTCTGCGAACAAATCAAAACATTTCATTTTCCTTGTCATTGCAGCCGTTTCCATAGCTTTTGCCGGCTGTGACGAAACCACGCCCGAGCCGGAAGATGTGCACATGCAAGATGTAGGCAATGAAGAAACGCCGCAGGATAAAACACCGACAGATACCGACAAAGACAAAGATAAGGATGCCAAGTGCACCGCAAAAACCTGCAAAGAGATCGACGTTGCCTGCGGCCCAGCCAGTGACGGATGCGGCAATGAAATCTACTGCGGTACTTGTGAATTGGGGCTGGCCTGCGTCCATGGCCAGTGTGTCAAGCCGACTGACTGCGTCCCCAAAACCTGCAAAGACCTTGGGGCTTCGTGCGGCGATGCAGACGACGGATGCGGTGGTAAAATCAGCTGCGGAACCTGCGATGGCGACCTGACCTGCAAGGACGGCAAGTGCGTGGATGCAGCCGGATGTACCCCCAAAACGTGCGAAGAACTCAGTATTGCATGCGGCGATACTGACAATGGATGCGGTGGTACGATCAACTGCGGAACCTGCAATGACAACCTGGTTTGCCACGACGGCCAGTGCGTGGACCCCTCAACCTTATGTACCCCCAAAACGTGCGAAGAACTCAATATTGCATGTGGAAAAGCAGACGATGGCTGCGGAAAGGAACTCGAATGCGGAGGGTGCGAAGAGAACCAGACGTGCACAGAAGGCGTTTGCGTCGACAACTGTACCCCCAAAACATGCAAAGACCTTGGGGCAACGTGCGGCAATGCTGACGACGGATGCGGTGGTAAACTCAGCTGCGGAACCTGCAAAGACAAGCAGGAATGTAAGGAAGGAAAATGTGTCGATACTGTTCCCATGGGGACGATTACGGAGGGCGGGCCTGTGATTTGCCGCCGAAGCCCGCAGAACAGAAATATGATGGGGGAAAGTTGCCACAATAAAAACACTTCAGCCTCCGGATGTTTCCATGACCTCGTCAATTCGGATCATACAAGCGGACTGAGCGGTGGCACTGAGCCTGCACAAAAAGTCAAGGATGTCAAAGCCGGAGATTCATTCAGGCTTTTGGCAAAGGTCAACAAAAATAAATCGGAAGGCAGCCAGGCCTGGTATCAGGTCAAAATCGACGGCAAACCCTGCTTTTTGCCCGAGAGCCGCTTAAAAACCAATGGCATCGATGTCCCCAAATATGAGTGGTGTACCGGCAGTACCATAAATTACACGCAAGGCGATCCTCGCTGGGCGACCCATCCTTACCTGGGAGACAAATCAATTTCTTCGGATGGATGCGGACCGACCTCTCTGGCCAATGTCATTACAGCATTAACAGACCAACAGAAAGTCACCCCACCGCTTGTCGGCGACAAATACATGAGTTCATCCGGCGGTGTCATGGACAGATTCTGCAGCATCGCCAGCAGCTATGGATTAAAATGTAAAGGATACGATACGCAGTGCGGGAATATTGCCGGTGCGCAGACACTGGGACACTGCAAGGGCAAAAATGAACCTGCAGATACACACAAACTGGAAAAAGAGGTTCTCGTCAACACCCTAAAGGCAGGCGGATATGTTCTGTGCATGCATGTCGGCAAATACTGGACCAATAATGGACATTGGATAACAGTGTATGGATATGACAAAGAAAATAATAATATATTTGCAGACGATCCGATGAACCGCAAATATACACAGAATCTGGATCTGTTTCTCCAGTGGAACAATCTGATGGTTGCCATCACCCCCAAATAAGGAGCCCCAACAGCTCCATTTGCTGAACGAATCATACGCACACGTTAAACCGACGTTATATACCTTTCCCGACTGACAATATTTTTAGGGAGATAATCATGAAACTCAGTAAATACCTTATTCTTGGCTTATCGGCACTTGCCATCCAGGCATGCAGCGACGACAGCGGCGGAAGTTCCTGTCAATGCGACAGCAGTCAAACGTGCTGCGATGGCAAGTGTGTGGATTTGGATACCGACAGCGACCACTGCGGTTCCTGCACGAATGCATGCGAATCCAAAGAAATCTGTCAGTCCGGGGAATGCAAATCTACACCGGAATCCTCCTGCAAGAACTGTAAAGCCGGCAAGGAATGCTGCAATGGTAAATGTGTCGATTTGTCGTCTGACCATGACAACTGCGGAAAATGCGGCAAGAAATGCGGCAAAGACCAGACCTGCAGCGACAAAGTGTGCTCCGGCTCTGCCGGCCCGGTTCCATGTACGCCGGCTACGTGCGTAGATTTCGGCTATTCATGTGGTACTGTTGACGATGGGTGCGGCTCCACGCTCAAGTGCGGTACATGTAATGATGATGAGGATTGTATCGAACACGTTTGTACCAAAAAAGGAGACTGTACGCCCAAAACGTGCGGCGAACTCTCAATTTCATGCGGCGATGCCGACGATGGCTGCGGGGGAACGGTCAGCTGCGGAAACTGCGAGGGCGAACTGGTTTGCCAGAACGGCCAGTGTGTGGAAGCATCTGAATGTACGCCCAAAACATGCGCAGAACTCTCAATTTCATGCGGCGATGCCGACGATGGCTGCGGGGGAAAGATCAGCTGCGGAAACTGCGAAGGCGAACTGGTTTGTCAGAGTGGCCAGTGCGTAGAGGCACCTGTTGAATGTACGCCCAAGACGTGCGATGAACTCAAAATTTCGTGCGGCGATGCCGACAATGGCTGCGGGGGAACCATCAGCTGCGGTACGTGTGATGAGGGCAAAAAATGCGAGAATGGCTCCTGCGTCGCCAAATGTACCCCAACGAATTGCAGCGCCGAAGGCAAGAATTGCGGTTCCATTCCGGATGGGTGCGGAGGATCAATCGACTGTGGGAAATGCAACGACCCGCAAATCTGCAGCAATAATATCTGCTCATCTATTAAAGATACCTATCCGACGCGAAAGAGCATCAAATCGCTCCAGCCGGACGGAGCCAGCATTGATGAGGTCGCAGGCAACGAAACACACGGCGTGGTCATGAATATGGTCTGGATGAACTGGCAGCCCACTCAAACTGGCAATTGTTCAGGCGAAAGACTGTATGACGGCAATTGCTTCACCATCGGTTCCGGTACAGAAAACCAGATTAAGGAATATACCAAGCGCGGTGTCGTCGTGACGGCCATTCTCTGGGGCGTTCCCGACTGGGCGCGCATTCCGAATTGTGGTTCATATCCGACAGTTGGACCGCATTTTTGTGCACCGGCCCCGGGAAAAGAAAAGGATTTCGGACGTTTTGCCGGTTTTCTTGCCCACTACTTTAATGGAGAAAACGGCCACGGTCGCATTGCAGATTTTGTCATTCACAACGAAGTCAACAATTTCAAGTGGTTCAATCCCGGTTATAAATCGTTCAGCGCGGTAAACATCGACAATCAGGCCGATGTCTATGCCAAGAGCTTCAATGCGGCTTACGATTACATCCGCAAAGAGCAGAAACAGGCCAAAGTGCTCATTTCGCTGGATCATTTCTTCGGAGAGCCAAGCTCAGCCAACGGCAGTCTGGCATCGATGAGTTTTTTAAAAAGCCTCATTCCCAAACTTGGCGAGCGCGAATGGCGTCTGGCCTATCATTCGTATCCGCCCAATCTTCTTGAACCCGTATTTGGTCCGGATGACTGGAAGGATGCAAGTAAGCGCATAACTTTTGGAACACTGGGCATCCTTGCCGCATGGCTGCGGCAGAATTATCCGACCAAGCCCTATACCTGGGAAATTCAGCTCACAGAAAACGGCATCAATGGCTATCCATCTTCTCGCCAAAGTGCCCAGAAAGAATACTTATGCAAAGCATTCAAAAATGTACTTGGTACGCCTGGAATAGAGAGTTTCGTCTATCATCGTCTCATCGATCATCCCGACGAAACCAAGGATGGTTTGGGATGCGGTCTGTGGAACTCGAATAAAAATCCCAAACCGGCCTGGGAAACATTCGCACTGGCAAACCGCAAAAACGTGAAAGAAGGCTGGCCTTCCTGTGGTTTTGAATTATTGCCATACGTCGAAATGGTTCGCGGCAAGAAAAACAACATGCACTGGGTAACGACCCGTCAGCTGCCCTCTGGCTTTACCAAAGAGCAATCGTGGAAAATCCTGCGCGATAAGCCCAAAGAGAATTCCGTCATGGTCTATGAATGCCGCGTAGGCGGAGCCGGCGGCAATCATGCGATGATCGCCACGGATGTCAACTGCGAGGGGCAATTCAATATGGGTCCGATGGGCTATCTCTATAAAGAGAAACAGTCCGGTACTTCAGCCGTATACCGATGCCGTTCAGACAGCAGCGGCTCTCACTTTATTTCTTCAGATGACAAATGCGAGGGACAGGTCACGGAATCCCTCGTAGGATATGCCATCAAAATGTAACAAGGGATTTTTGGTCCAATTTAAAAAGACGCGCTTCATGCGCGTCTTTTTTTACATGCCATTGTATCCATGACCGAAGATCTCGTAATAATCGTTTTCATCCAAATCATCGTGCCACAGAATGGCATATTTGCCATTTTCAGTACATGCAACAGCGGGTTGATCCTGTACCCCGGAGACAATGGAATTGGCATTGCCCGTAGATTCAGCAAGAGCTTTATTCTTGTAAACTCTGCGCCGGACGTCACCCTTTTCCCTGGCTCTTGCAGTCCATGAATAGATGACATTATTATTTTTATCGACACATAATGCCGGCTGAACTGCATTTTCACCGGCATCCGAAATATGCATATCAGCGACGAGCTGTTTTCCGTCGGCCTGATATCCGCGGGCTTTAATCCGATATATACCGTTTCCATCGGCATCATCTTCGTATGCAATATAGAAGACACCGGCCCCATTCATACTGATGGAAGGATTGAGCTGCTGGCCATCCGCAACGCTGTTGACCGTGAACCTCTTAATACGATCCGTGCCATCGGCCTTGAATCCTTTTGCCTGAACCTGGAACGTTTTGTTCATGTCACTATCGTCCTCCCAGGTGACGACGAATGAACCGTCATCGGCGATACCGACGTCAGGTTTACGACGAACACCTTCGAGATTATCGACATTTCTGTCGGCGAAAGTCTGTTTTCCATTGGCATCAAACCCGCGAATATAGATCTGAGGTGTCGAAGCCCCGTTGGATTCATCCTCCCAAGCGACGACAAATCGCCCATTGGGAGCCATTGCGATGGATGGATTGAGCTGCTGACCGTCTGCTTTGGAGTTGACGACAGTCGTTTTTATGCGTTCCTTTCCTTTTTCATCGAATCCACGCATAAAGATTTCATAATAACCATTGCCGTCCTTGTCATCCGACCAGACGACGACAAAATTGCCATCTTTATCCATGGCCACAGCGGGTGTTTTCTGATCGCCTGCCTTATCGGCATTTACAGCGAACTGCGCGACTTTCTGACATCCGCCGCCATAGAAAATCCGCGCCATGATATCGTGATTATTCACCCCTTTCTTGCTTCCGGCAGTCCCCTTGCCATCATCGCCGCTGGAATCATCTTCCCAGACCGCAACAAAACTTCCCGTCGTCCGATGCATCGCAATCGCAGGATTCAGCTGCTGACCATCACCATTGTTGTTGATATTGCGAATGCCAAACCCGAGATAATTGTTATTATTATATTTATAGGTAATGGGCGTTGTAAAATCTGACGTAAAAGAGAACTGATGATCCGAATGCTTGGGATCCTTATTGTAGCATTGATTGTCTTTTTTTGAATTCAGGGAAGAACAATAGAATGCAGGAGAACCGCCGGCAAATCCTTTATTGCCCAGAACAGTAAGTGTTTTGGCCTGAACTTTGTTGGTTTTGGGATCAAATATGAGCTGCCGCATCCATCCATTACCGGCATTTTTGACGTGTTTGCAGTGATCGGTGCATTTGGAAGCACTCGATGCTGTACAGGGTGCATCGAACTGATAATCGACGAGCATTTCAGTCACGACATTTTTATTGAATGCCGTTTTCTGTCGCCACTCCGTATCACCGACATGCCCGCCGACAGCCATGAACACATTGCTGTGACGTGCGACGAGTTCGTGATAGAGATCCCACCCGGACGAACCATGCATTGCATCCGGCAGGTAAGCACCGCCCGAATATTTGGAATCCACGGTAGAAGAATTGTGGGTCAGATAGTTATGTGTTTCGACGATGACGTGATGATCCGGATATTTTTTGATCAGCTCATCGGCCCAGCAAACGACATCCTTGCGAGCAGCAAATTCGAGTCCCAGGACCAGGAATTTAATGTTCCCGACTGAAAATGTTATATATGAATTTCCTACATAAGGCGTTGAATGATACCAACTTTTACCTTTGAACCGTTTTTCGCCGAAGTACTCGCCAATCTTGGTACGTCCTCTTCCATAACCGCCGCTTCCTTTATAATCGTGATTACCGGTAGCCATAGAATAGGGAACGTTTGATTTATCGATATAATTTTTATGCGCATAATCAGCGACCTGCCACTGGGCCGTCGTATTGTTATCCGTGATATCGCCAAGATGAATTGCAGCCCGGATATTCTCCTTCTTTTCATTATCCTTGATCCACTTCATCTGTTTTGTATATAAATTATTCTCGCCGGCGCTGTCCCTCGCATAGTTTTGTGTATCCGGAATCAGAATAATAGAAAACGGAGCGCAGTCGTTTCCACATGTATATTCACATGCATTTTTGGCAGCATTACAGGATTTTCCGGTACCGCAGGGTTCTGCCTTCGACCAGGCCAGGCAACCGGAATCCGTCTTAACACATGTGGATACACTGTTATTTTCACATTTTTTTTCGCCATCCCTGCATGCATTGTTACAGACACATGATTTGGAACTGTCATCACAAGTCTGCCCGCCGGCACATTCGACCGGAGCATCCCATTCGAAACAGCCATCCCCATTCGTATCCCTGCATTCGGCAATACCATTGTTCTCACATTTCTTCTCGCCCTCTTCACAGCTGCTGACGCATCCATCCATACATTCCAGGGAAGATGCATCACACGTCTGATTCTCACCACATGTTTCAGTCTGAGTCCATACGGCACAGCCATTCACATCAGCCGTGCATGATTCAACACCGAACTCCGAGCACCGTTTCAGAGCATCCGGTTTGCAGGTTTCCTGACACGGCATGCAGGACAGCGTTTCATCATCACAATAGGTCCCGGGATCACATTTGTCGATATCGTGAACCGCGCATCCATTCTCATCGGATTCGCAATGATCCAATCCTTCCGGTGTACATTTTATCAATGCGTCCGGATCGCATCTTTCCGCACATCCATCCACGCATTCGAGCGCTTCCGAATCGCATACCCTGCCTGCCTCACAGGGCTCAATTGTTTCCCAGACGGCACAGCCGGCAGAATCCGTTTTGCATTCCGCAACACCGCCCTGCGTGCATTTGCGTTTTGGCTGTCCCTCGCACAATTCCATACAACCGGTCTCACACCTCAACGTTGAATCATCACAATGCGTTCCCGGAATGCAAACTGTATCGACAACCCATTTGGGACATCCGGATTTCTGCTTCGCGCACACCACGACATCGTTATTATCACAACGTTTTTCACCGATTTCGCAAGCCTCAAGACAATCATTCTGATTATCGCCTGCCTCAGGTTCGTCACACGTACCGTAGAGGTGACATTTATCGGTATGATCCTGTTCTTCCTCATCCACTTTGGACTGATCATCCACTTTGGACTGAATGACATCGCTGTCACATCCCCATGCAGCGTAAGACAGTAAAAAGGTTAAGACCAACATCCCTTTCTTCGACTGTTTCATAAAACCTCCAATGAAAAAACTTAGACGATATTACAAATTAAGCACGGATCAGAGAACAATACTCAAATCACACTTACCCAAAACAACATGAATATCTGCATTGCGCAGCATCCTTGTTATTGTATATGGAGCGCCATCCATAAACAACACAAAATCATGCCCTGTACAGCCAAAATATCGATAAGACCTGAGCATGGAATTTGAAAAGCACATATTTCCGGGCTCAAACCTGGCCTTACTCTATGCCGTACATAGCTTAATATTTAATAACTTGTATATCGGTTATTATAATTTATTCTGTATTTACAAAAACATACAAGACTGAGAAAACACGATTGCCAACAAAGTGCCGCCAAAATGCATTTTACCCACACTTCACCACACCCACATACACTCACACTCCAATATGTTACTAAAAAAAACACTTGTGCAAACGACAGAATTACTAAATAATTGGGTTGGTTTGTTTAATCATTAACGCATTGTTTTTGTCTGTACCTGTCTCGTTTCTGTTTTTACTTTGACTTGGAAGAGGAGAGAAAAATGAACAGTAGATTTCAGAAAAGTGTTTTACGTATTAGCACCATTGCACTGAGTGCACTCGCTTTGTTAACCGGAACCCAGGCCATGGCCCAAACTGCTGCATGCAATAAGGACGTTCCCAACTACATGACGGAATTTCACGACGTCTCCCAATCGCATTATGCAGCTGATGCTTTGAAAAAGCTCTATGATAAAGGGGTAGTCAAGGGCGGCGGCAACAATTATTTTTGTGCAACAGATCCAATCAAGCGCATTGATGCTGCAGTCCTCATTTATCGACTGAAATTTGAGGGCAAACCGGATTACAAAAACCCTGCACCATTTACGGATATTTCTTCCATCACAGGTGAGGCATTGGAAGCCGTAAACACTTTGTATTACAAAGAGGTCATTAGTGGCGACGGGAACACAAAATTTAATCCCACTGACAACTTGCTCCGGGATGCAGCAGCTTCCATGCTGGCAAAAGCATATCTGACGCCGGCAGAGATATCCACGTTAAAAACATATACCAACATTTTTACCGATGTTCCCGACAGCAAATGGTATTTTGAAGTTATCCAGGCTGTGTCCCATAAATGCATCATGTCCGGAACAGGCAATAACCAATTCAGTCCGGAAACCACCATTAACCGCATCAACTTTGCCTATGCCCTGGCCCATGCCCACGAATTGGTCCCCAGATGTGCTACAGATCAGGTCTGCGCAGAAAAACTTGGAAAATGCGCCGAATGCGATCCCGATAAATTCAAACAGAAATGTTCCGACGATAAAGCCAAAGTACAAGCATGTTCCACCGAAGGCAGCCTTGTTGACACAGATTGTGACAATGGCTGCAATGACGGCAAATGCAATGAATGCAAAGATAATGAAGTCAAGTGCGATGACGACAAGCACATGAAATGTGTCAACGGAGTATGGAAGGATGATCCCTGCGCTGCCAATCAGGAATGCAAAGAAAATAAATGCGTAGACAAACCTGAGTGCGAAGGAAGCGGATATCGCTGTGAAGGCGGCGACCGCCAAAAATGTGACAATGGGAAATGGACTGCAGCCGCCTGCGAAACCGGCAAGAAGTGCGCCAACCAGGGCGAATGCATTGATGGTCCCAAATGCGAAGGTACAGAAACCAAATGCGAAGGCGATAAACTCAAAACATGCAGTAACGGTGAATGGCAGGAAAGCACATGCCCAACCAACCAGACTTGCCAGGGTGACAAATGCGTAGACAAACCTGAGTGCGAAGGAAGCGGATATCGCTGTGAAGGCGGCGACCGCCAAAAATGTGACAATGGGAAATGGACTGCAGCTGCCTGCGAAACCGGCAAGAAATGCGCCAACCAGGGCGAATGCATTGATGGTCCCAAATGTGAAGGTACTGAAACCAAATGCGAAGGCGATAAGCTCAAAACATGCAATAACGGCGAATGGCAGGAAAGCACCTGCCCAACCAACCAGATTTGCCAGGGCGACAAATGCATCGACAAACCCACAGATACATGTAACCCGGCCTGCAAGGAAGGGGAAACATGTGTCAATGGTACATGTCAGCCCAAAGAAGCACCTGCATGTACCAATGATCAGACAAAATGCGATAACGGTAAACACATGAAATGTGTCAATGGCGAATGGACTGAAGATCCCTGTACCGACGGCAAGGTATGCAAGGACAATCAGTGCGCAGATCCAGAGATTACTCCGCCTGGTACAGATAAATGCGAAGAGAATACCTATCAGTGCGACGCCAGTAAGATTCGTCAGAAATGCAAAGACGGAGCCTGGATTAATGAACCGTGTTCACCCGGACTGATTTGCGAAAATAACGATTGCATCATGGCCCCCTCGACACCCGATTGTACAGACAATGCCAAAGAATGCGCAGGCAGCACCACCTTGCGCAAATGCGAAAACGGCAGCTGGGTAACGGTACCCTGCGGTGAGAAACAGATCTGCGATAATAACGATTGTGTTGACAAACCTGCAGAGCCGAGCGGTTGCGAAGAGAAGGCAGTAAAATGCACCGGCAAGGGCGGACGTCAGATTTGCGAAGGCGGCAAATGGGTTGATAAAGACTGTGCCGAAGGTCTGACATGCAAGAACAACGATTGCGTCCCTGCCTCCGTCTCCGAATGCAAAGAGAATGCAGAAGAGTGTGATGAAACTGGCATTCACAGAATTTGCAAAGACGGCAAATGGGTGAATGATCCATGCGGTGACGGCATGACCTGCAAAGACGGAACATGTGCGTCCACAAGTTCCGGCGGCGGTGACGGCGACTGCTCACAGAGCAATGGCAATGCCCCCATTCCTTTGACTGTCCTGATGATGCTCGCTGGTGCCGGACTGCTCATCCGTCGCAGACGCCATTCGGCATAACCCGGGTAACTGCAATATATCAGATGTATGTATGACATGCATCTGATATACTTTTCACTAACTCTTAAATATATATAAGGGAATAATAATGATTAGCCTGTCATCATTAAAAAATAACTTTAAACTCATTTTACTTGGCCTGAGTGCGATATTATTATTAGCGAATTCAAGCGCATTTGCTCAGGATGCCGCTTGTAATCAGGAAGTCAGCGATCATACAGATAAGTTTAAAGATGTTCCCAAAAACCATTATGCAGCAGAAGCTGTGTTAAAACTGGCGGAACAGAACATTGTAAAAGGTGATGCCGATGGCTTTTTGGGTGCAACCTGCGATACCACACGCGAACATGCAGCCATTTTTATTTATCGCCTGAAATTTGAAAGCAAACCGGACAATTCAAAAACAGTCCCGTTTACGGATATATTATCCCTTTCCGATGAATCCAAGAATGCCATCCAAACGCTGTATTCCAAAGGCATCGTCAATGGTACTTCGAGCGACAAGTTTTCTCCGAATGATCCCCTGACGAGAGCTGCCGCAGCCACAATGCTTGCAAGAGCCTATTTTATGGAAACGGAAATTGAAGCTCACGCCAGCATGGCCCCCCTGTTCGATGATGTTCCATCAGGCCAGTGGTATTTCAATCCGATTCAGACACTCGCCTATGAATGCGTTGTATCAGGCACCGGTGACAAAAAATTCAATCCGGATGAAAAAATGAAAAGGATTGATTTTATATTTGCCCTCGCACATGCCCATCAAATCGTTGCCAGATGCAGTGATGGTAAAACCTGTAATACAAAGAAAGGCATCTGCTCGGAATGTGATCCGAATAAAGGAGAAAAGAAATGTAGCGGCAATAATCTCCAGATGTGTTCTGCCGACGGGCTGTTTGTCAATGAGAAAGCATGCCCCAATGGATGCAAGGATAATGCATGCAGCGGCGAAGAAACATCAGATACATGCAAGGATGGCGAGAAATCGTGCGATGGCAACTTTGCTGTGACTTGTAACAATGGCAAGCCCCAAAAGACGGATTGCACAGCTACCAATACAAAATGCGTAAATGGTGCATGCCAGAAAGAAGAGGCCGGAAAATGCACAGAAGGCAAAACACAATGCAATGCCGAAGGCAATCATCAAATCTGTACAGACGGCAAATGGAAAGCTGATCCCTGCCCCAATAAGCAAGTCTGCCAGGATGGCAAATGTGTTGAGAAACCTGCTGCTGATAAAGAAGAGAAATGCACCAACGGTAAATACAGATGCAATGATGATGGCGAGCGTCAGAAATGTGTCTCCGAAAAATGGGAAGATGATCCCTGCGACAAGAACGAAACATGCACCGAGGCAGGCAAATGCGCCGCTGACGCTTCGTGTACAACAGGTGACTCAAAATGCGCCAAGAGCGTCCACATGGTTTGCAAAAAAGGCAAGTGGGTGGAAGATCCCTGTAAGTCAGGCTACGTTTGCAAAAAGAACGTTTGCACCAAAGAAGATCCCCCTGAAGTTTACGAAGATGACCCCTCATGCTCACAAGGCAACAATCCCCAGCTGCCAGTTCCTCTTGCCATATTGATGATGCTCGCAGGAGCAGGACTGCTCATTCGCCGCAAACGTCATTCGGCATAAATTCTTTCTGTGACATACTCCATTGGGAGTATGTCACCACCTCATCGATTCTGCATCCTGCGGCAACAGATATATTAACAAGGGATGCATTATATATATCTAGTCAGAGTTTCGATTGCCGTCTGCATGGATATATATTGAGCCAGTCCCTGCCACGCAATATCCAATGCAGTTCCGTGATCGACAGAGGTACGAAGACACGGCAGGCCCAGTGTTGCTGAAATTGTGCGTTCAAAATCGTACGTCTTTGCCGCGATATGTCCCTGATCGTGATAAAGCGACAAAACGGCATCGAACTGTCCTTTCGCGGCCTGAGCAAATACGCTGTCCGCTCCGATGGGATCGCTCATATTCACGCCATGCTGACGAAGCAATCTGGCTGCAGGAATCAGGATTTCTGCTTCCTCCGTTCCAAATTGTCCGCTGTCGCCGGCATGTGGATTGAGTGCAGCCATTGCCAGTCTCGGGCATTCAAATCCCAGCTGCAGCATGTGCCGGTTCATGAGAATGCCGAATTCCACCAGTTTTTCTGTATCCAATGCATCGATGGCCTGACGCAGTGACAAATGCCTCGAATAAAAGAAAATTCTCAAATCCCGCGTAATGAAAAGGGTCAACGGCTGCAGTACCCCAAAGCCTTCAGCCAGCATCTCGGTATGACCGATGGCCTGAATCCCGGCCTGACGCATTGCCCCTTTGTGAATCGGTCCTGTACAGATGCCATCGATCCAGTGCGACTGTACATCTGCGACGATCTTCATCAAAGCCTGATGCGCACATCGAGCACAGACAGACTGAATGACGCCCGGTTCAAAATGCTCCAAATCGAAATAATCATCGGCATTGACCAGATACACATTTCCGGGCTCTACTGCATATTCTGCCGACAACACGCGGATGGTTTCGAGAGACGGAGCAAACAGCTCCGTGGCGCGTTTCCACAACTCCCATTCTGCATATACGACAATGATGTATTGCCGGAGCTGCTCCCTGGCAGCAGACAGAGCCTGAACTGATATTTCGTATCCAATTCCGGCAGGATCTCCCGGCGCGATGGCAATGCGTTTAATCGGCGTTACGCCGCCGCCCAGCTCGTTCTGAAATGCAGTTCCAGTAAAAAATGGACTCATGATCGGGCTCCAAATATTGCCGTTCCAATGCGAATATGCGTTGCACCTTCTTCGATGGCAACTTCATAATCGTGGCTCATGCCATACGACAGAACCGACAAAGGAACTTTTCTCTGTCTGTTGATATCATCCAGTATCCTGCGAACCTGTGCGAAATACGGTCTGCTGCCTTCGGGATCTTCGAATGCAGGCGGAATGATCATCAATCCCTGCCAGTCCAAATGACTGCATTTTTCCAGGAAATCCACCATTCCCGGCAATTCGTCGACCGACAATCCGGTCTTTTCACCATCTTCATCGCCGATTCTCAGTTCGACCAGAATCGGCTGTCGATAATCCGGATAGAGTTCAGCCGTAACTCTGTCGATCTGCCCGGCGAGTGCCGTGCTGTCCACAGAATGAATAAGCGCAGGGGGGAATGCCATGAGCTGACGTACTTTATTGCGCTGAAGATGGCCTATCAGATGCCAGACAGCCTCAGTTCTGCCCGCAAGTATCTGTCTTTTTTCGACGTATTCCTGGACGTAATTCTCGCCAAAATCCCTCAATTCAGTCGTATCGAGGGCTTCAATGATGGCTTCCGCGGGCTTTTTTTTCGATACACCGACGAGTTTTACATCCTCGCGGCGACGGTTTGATCGGGCACAGGCCAGCTGAATTCTTTTCTCTATGGTTTCAAGATTTGTCGCTATAGTCATATCGTTAATCGTTAGGGGTTAGAGACGTTCCATGGAACGTCTGTACAAAATACAATCAGTCACGCCCCGAAGTGTGCACCACATCGTATACAACAATCGGGGTTAAACATTGAGGACTAAATTGACAATCATCGGGCAGTTTTTCCCTGATGCGCCTGTCAGGATATACGCATCCATCCGGGAGTCAATCTGATGTCGAAAATAGCCCCCCGGGATGCAGGTCACTCATTGCAGTCATGCTAAAGACCGCGGGACGGCTCGCAGTTTTTTTACGATAGCAGCATCATGAGATTCCGTGCCACGATCGAGTCATAGCGAGGATGCACAAGTGGTTGACGAGCCGTATTTGCCGCGCATTGCGGCAAATAGGCGAGTGAGCCGCCCGTATGCCTTTTGGGCAAAGGGCGGCCAAAGGCAAAAAAAAACCGGACGCGAAGTCCGGTTTAAACCACTCTCTTAGAGGGTGGATGCGCGGTCAGAGCCGCAATGGGTGTAGAAGGAATCGAACCTTCAACCTGCGGATTAAGAGTCCGATGCTCTGCCAATTGAGCTATACACCCAGGTTGATGAGTCGCATGCGAAAGGTGGGACTCGAACCCACACACCTCTCGGTACAGGAACCTAAATCCTGCGCGTCTACCAGTTTCGCCACTCTCGCAAGCAAGCAGTGGGTGTAGAAGGAATCGAACCTTCAACCTGCGGATTAAGAGTCCGATGCTCTGCCAATTGAGCTATACACCCACAAGAAGACACACCATACACCCGGTAGGATTCGAACCTGCGACCCTCGGATTCGAAGTCCGATGCTCTATCCAGCTGAGCTACGGGTGCGAAGGTGGGTAGTGGGGCTCGAACCCACGGCCTCAGGAACCACAATCCCGCGCTCGTACCAACTGAGCTATACCCACCATCCTTCGAGGTCCCGATTTCGAACCCCATCGAACGGCGTGCCTTATATGCGCATCAGGCCGATGCGTCAATACTTTTTTTTATTTTTTACCACGAAAACCGACAGAATCAGTTTTTAACCCGGCGACGACGCAGGCAGAGGCCACCCATTGCCGCCAGCAACAGCCATGCGGGGAATTCCGTGCTGCTGACAGGTGTCGCAGAGCAGTCAGAACCTTTGCTTTTGGCCGACACTTCAACCGGGTCTTTTTCAGGCTTATTCCCGGAGGCCGCCGGTTCGACTTTAATGGCATCAAACAGAACGCGAAGCTTGTCTTTGACATCATCTTCACTCAATGCTTCGTCTGTCAGACGCACGTACTGGTCTTCGCCTGCTTTAAGCTCGTAATCGCCCAGTTTTAACCATGTCGAATCCTCATCGACGTTCACGCTGGGACGATATGCTTTGTCAGCAGTTTTAACCAGATATTTGACCTCACCGGGAATGCTTCCCAAGCCACCTTCAATATATACGGAAATGGAATAATTCCCTGACTTTTTCACATTGAGGTGCCAGGTACCGACGAGGTTTTCTTCTTTACGGACATTGGCATAGTACAGGTGACCATCCTGACCGTAATCCGTCATTTCAGACCACATCTTTGAGTCTGTTTTTTCGAAGCAATCATCCAGTTCGTCGATAATCGTGGATTCGCGCCCATCGATGGCGGTCTTGCACTTGGCTGGAGCATAGGGCGTGGGCTTTACAGAAGGCGTACCTTCGGACTCCGAAACGCACTCGCCATCTGAGCATTTTTGCCCATTGGGACAAGCTTTTGCTTCGGACCACTCGCGGCACTCGTCCTCATCGAACTGACCGCAGGTCACGACGCTGTCTCCCTCACATTTCTTTTCATCCTGTGCACATTCATGTGTGCAGTCCAGTTTTTCGTTGGGTACACAACCGCCCGACTGACAGATCTCACCGGCACCGCACTGCGTAACCTGTCCCCATTCCAGACAGGAATCCTCGTCGAACTGTCCGCATGTGCGCCAACCATTATCACCGCTGCATTCCTTTGCCCCATCGGAGCATTCATCCGAGCATTGGGAAGGAGCATCTTCGCATGCGCCCTTGTTGCACGTTTTTCCTGCATTGCAAGGCGTCACTGCAGACCATTCCAGACAACCATCGCTATTGGCATCGCCGCATGTCCGAACGCCGTTCTCGTGACACTCTTTCTGACCATTTGATTCACATTCGTTGGTGCATGCGGTACCGGGAACGAATTTGATTGCATCGAATATGACGCGTTTTCCGGTCGTATCCGTATAGGCTTCGCCAGTGGCATCCGTCAGCATGACCCATTGATCTCCGCCTTCGGCAAAGTCAAAGCTGCCAATCAGAACCCATCCGTTCTTGCCGGTCAAATCGACATGAACGGTCTTCTCGGTGCCCTTTGCACGGACGGTATAGGGAGCATGAGCACTCAGTGCTCCCGCCTGGCTGTCGATATTTGCAAATACCTGATAAGTTCCAGCCTTCGAAACATTGACTTTCCAGACGCCTTTGGCAACCGGATCTTTATCCCAGGTATACGCGAACTGCAGATCATCGCCATATCCCACTTTGGTTTTGGAATCCTTTGCCGAACCGAGTCTGAAGAAATTGTTCGACGTCGTGCGTTCAAAGCATTCATCGCTGTCATCGATGATGGTTTCTGCGCCGCCAACTGCCGTCTTGCAGGCAGGATGTGCGATGCATTCACCGTTCACCTTATTGATTTCGATATCCATGCCATAGAAATACTTGACGATATTTTCCCAGACCCAGCCATGTCTGGCCAGACATGTCGCACCGTTCTGCGAAACCGTTCCACGATTGGCATAATTCTTCGGATTGATATATCCCTGCTTGGACTGAGTAATGCCGTCACCGGATTTGCCCCAGTTATAGGTCACTTTTCCCTGCTGCGGAACCCAGCCGCTGCTGCCTTCGACACCAGGAAATTTACATTCATCGTCAAGTGTTTCTGGTTTTGAGCCCGAAACATAAAAAGCACACAAAACTGTATTCTTATAGCTCAGAACGTATCCGCTCGTATCGTCAGTCGCAGCACGCGTGCGCTCATTTGCCGTCGTATAGTCGCAGTTATAAACCTGATTGTTCGTACCATTATATGCGATTTTATTATTAATCATATAATAGTACCCATCCGTTCTGGCGTTAACGGCCTGCGTACGAAGCGCCTCCATCGGGGCACCGCCATTTTCGCAGGCGGTAACATTGGGCACGTAATCCGTCTCCATGTCGACGACCTTGGAGTCCGAGCATCCTGTAACATTCCCGTTGCCATCTTTAATCGGCACCATACAAACTTTGACAGAGCAAATCGGATCAAGTGCCGCCTTTGTCACAGAAAACTCAGGTCCTACGCCATAATCTACGACCTCACACTCGGTACTGCCATCACAATCCGAACACCCTGCGGCCAAAACACAAGCCAGAGCTGCCACCATCCCTACATACGTTCTTCTTGTTTTCATAAAGCTCTCCTCATAAAAAAGCCTTATGAATTCTAGCATAATTCCGGCATACTCTCATGCAAATCTGTATTTTTTTTGTATCGGTTATCGGCCTTTTGGGCCGATACACCTCTGCCTCTGGCTATCGGCCTTTTGGGCCGATACGCCAGTGCCTCCGCTATTGGCTCTGCCAATACGCGTCGGTTTTTGCTCAAAAACACCGACGTCTGCGGATCAACCCAAAACCGACAGCCACGCCAAGAATCATCCATATCGGAACAGTATGACCGGATTGACCTGAAACAGAACATCCGGAAGGTGCAGCAATAGAAATGCTCGGCATTACCGAATCGACAACCTTGCCCTTATTTTCTTCTTCACCGGGAGACGGGGTTTCTTCTTCATCTGCAATCACTTTGATGGCATCATAAAGCACACGGATTTCATTGCCCTCATCGTCGACGAGCTCGGAATCATCATCCACCAGATTGGACAGCATGACAAACTGACTCTTGCCTTTTTTGAGCTCAAAATTACCGAGCGTCACCCAGGTTGAGTCTTCATCCACGCTCACCGTCGGATACGTCTTTTTCCCCGATGCATAAACCGTATACTTGATCAGGTTTCTGACGCTGCCGACGCCGCCGAGCACATGAGCCTGAATGGTATACTTACCGGCCTTTGTCACATTCAAGTGCCAGATTCCCTTTGCCTCATCCATGTCTTTTCTCAGATAGGCATAATAGAGATTATTCATATACCCTTCGGCAAGGGTCATCCAAATGGCTGACGAAGGATCCACGCGCTCAAAACACGCATCCGAATCATCAATAATCGTCGTTGGACGTCCGTCTATTTCTGTCACACAATCGACATCCGTCTCAGATTCTACCGGTGGTTTCTCACCTTCTATACAAACGCCATCCTCACAAACCTTGCCTTCTTCGCAATTCTGAGGATCTGACCACACCAGGCAATCCTTCAGTTGAACACAGTTGTGATAGCTGCTCTCATCTGCGCACTCAACTTCCCCCTCCTTCGTGCACTCGTTCGTGCATGTGTCCGGAACCGGAATGCATTTTCCAGCGCTGCAGTACGTTCCTTCCGAGCAGGGCACATTATCTCCCCACTCCATACATCCGGCAGCCCCCTTTGCACAAACGCGATACCCACTTGTATCATCAAGGCACTCGACGTTTCCTTCGGCACATGCATTCGTACAGCTCGTCACGCATTCACCGTTCGAACAAACCTCGCCATTGCCGCAGGCTGCCGGTGATGGAGACCATTCCCGACAGGAATCGCCATCGAACTGACCACACTCGAGGTACGCTGTGTCTCCGGAACATTTTTTCTGTCCTTCGGAGCATTCATCCGCGCAGGATTCAACACATTCCCCGGCGCCGCTGCATTTTTTGCCCTCTCCGCAATCCGTCACCGAAGACCATTCCTTGCATCCATCATTATTCGTATCCGTACACGTCTGGAATCCATTGCCAGAACACTGTTTGGCGCCTTCGGTGGTACAGGTATCCTTGCAGGCTTCTGCTGTCACGAATTTCAATGCATCAAAGACGACGCGTTTGCCTTTGTCATCGGTATATGCCTCACCGCTTGCATCTGTCAGCTTGACCCACTGATCACCGCCTGTGGCAAACTCAAACTTGCCAATCGAAATCCAGCCGGATCCCGAAATATCGACATTCACCGTCTTTTCCTGGCCCTTGGCCCGAACCGTATAGGGCGCTTTATTACTGCGAGCACCATGCGCACCATCGATGTTGGCAAAGATTTCGTAGGTTCCTGCCGTCGCCACATTCACAGTCCACGTCCCCGTCGAAGACGGAGAACCGCTCAATGTATAGGCAAACTGGGAACTTCCGCCGTTTCCTGAATTCAGGACATACCATTTTTCCATGGCATTGCGGACAAAACACTCATCGGTATCATCGATAATTGTATTGTTCGAAACCTTGGTCTGGCAATTCGGATGTGTAATACAGCTTCCTGTAGTATGAACGATCTGAATGTCCATGCCATAAAAGAACCTTGCGATATTCTCCCAGACCCAGCCCTTGTTCCCCAGACATGTTGCACCATTCTGGGACATGCAGCCACGGTTGGCATAAACCTTTGGATTCTGCGAACCAATTGGAGACTGCTTAATATTATCTCCGGATTTCCCCCAGTTGTAGGTCACATTACTCTGCGGCCATTCAGACGTCGATGATTTGCAATTGGAATCCAGATTGGCAACCTTCGATCCTGATACATAAAATGCACAAACCGTCGTATCATGATACCTGAGTACAACGCCCGCTGTAGCATTCGTTGCAGCCTTGGTTCTGCCGAGCTGTTCCGCATTGGGAGCTCTGCTCGGGCAACTGTAGACCTGATCGTTCTGACCATCGCCGATCGAATTGCCTTTGTAGTAGGCAAATGAACGAGCTGATACAGCTTGAGCACGCAGACCCTCGGTATTTGAATTGCCGTTCTCGCACCACACCACATTGGGAACGTAGTCGTCCTCCATGTTCTTCGAGCCCTTGCCGGACACATTGATGGAGCAGCGAGCTTCCAATGCGGACTGTGTTACCGAATATTCAGGACTTACGCCGAAATGCTCTGAGCAAAGCCTGCTTCCGCAGTCTTCGTCAGCGCATCCCGAAATCCAAAAAATCGCTATTGCTATAAAAGGCAGAACACTTCGTTTCATCGTCAAACCTCCATGGTGCATAGTCCACCACTATACTAATGAAGGTTTTTTAGCCACAATTGAAAGCGTTTCCCAGTAATATTTTAAATATCAGACAAATTTGCGGCGTCGGATAAAGCACAGACCGGCAAATCCTCCCAATAACCAAACGACAGGTGCCGTCGATCCCGAACCAAATCCTGTCACAGCGCAGCCATTGCCGCGCAGATCCACATTTGGCTCTGCATCTTCCGGATCGGTCTGTTTATCATTACCCGAATCGTCGCCGGAACCATCATCACCCTCGTGACCATCATCACCCTCGTGACCGTCATCCCCCTCGTGACCGTCATCCCCCTCGTGACCATCATCACCCTCGTGACCATCGTCAACATCGGTATAGGGAACAATCTCAATGGCGTCCCAGACAATGCGTTTTCCGATATTGGGATCTGACTCATCTACAGCATCAGTCAGCCTGACGTATTGTTTTTCTCCTGCTGTCAGTTCAAAATTACCCAAATTGATCCACTTGGAATCCTCATCTATCGTGACTGTCGGATAATACATCTTACCGGATGCCCGGACGTTGTATTTCTGTGTACTGCAAACATCGCCGATACCGCCTTCGACATAGACACGAATCCGATATTTTCCGGACTTCGTCACGTTCAGACGCCATGTCCCGACAGCATCCGGTTCCCCGCTGTGCGAATAAGCGTAATAAAGGGCATCTTCATAACCGGATCCCGACAATTCAGCCCATTCTTTAAAATCCGATCGAATGAAGCAATTGTTTGTATCATCCAGAATGACCGATGGCCGACCATCTATTTCGGTTGTACACTCCGGCTGCTCCACATCCTGGCCTTTTTTAAGACATTGTCCCTCATCACAGACTTCGTCCGCTGCGCATGCGGAAATACCCGACCAGATCCAGCAATTATCCCCGTTTTTAGTACAGCTCTTATAACCATTATTCTCGCAGACAGCATCCCCCTCCTGACACTCATTCTGGCAGGCTGGCTTATCATAAACGCAGTTTCCTTCAGAGCAGTACATGCCTTCTGTACAATTGACCGGCGTCGACCAGTCGAGACATTCATCAGTGTCAAACTGACCGCACTCCTGTACGGCATTGCCGGAACACCGTTTCTGCCCGGATTCACAATCGTTCGAACATTTTGCTGTACAGACCCCATTCACACAGCTTTGTCCGCTGTCGCAAGGTATAGTTGCCGACCAGTCTGTACATGTATCCGAATCGTGCTCGCCGCATACCCGATAGCCTGTATCACCGCTCACACATTCCTTTTGTCCTGCGACGCACTCATTCGTACAAGTCTGTGCACATACCCCGCCGCTGCAAGTCGTTCCGCTTGGACATGCTGTAACATTTGACCATTCAAGACAACCATCGCTATTGCTGTCACCGCAGGTACGATAGCCATTTCCGGAACATTCCTTGGCTCCGCTTGCTGAACACTGGTTCGTACATGAAGCTACACAATTGCCGCCATCGCATTTTTGACCGTTGCCGCACGCGGTGACACTCGACCACTCCAGACAACCATCGTTATTGCTGTCGCCGCAGGTACGATAACCGCTTCCGGAGCATTCTTTGGCACCCTTTGACGAACACTGATTTGTACAAGAGGCCACACAATTGCCGCCATCGCATTTCTGGCCGCTGCCGCACGCTGTGACACTCGACCATTCGAGACAACCGTCATTATTGCTGTCACCGCAGGTACGATAGCCACTTCCGGAGCATTCCTTGGCACCCTTTGACGAACACTGATTCGTACATGCCGATGCCGTTACAAATTTCAATGCATCATAAACGACGCGCTTGCCGCTTCCATTGGTATAAGCCTCGCCGGAAGCATCCGTCAGCTTCACCCACTGATCCTGGCCTGCTGCAAAATCAAATTTGCCAAGCGAAACCCAACCCGAACCGGAAATATTGACGCTGACGGGCTTTTCGACGCCTTTGGCTCGAACCGTATAGGGAGCCTTGGCACTGCGAGCACCGTGTGCAGGATCGATATAGGCCTGAATCTCGTAGGTTCCTGCCGATTTCATGTTGATATTCCACACGCCCGTCGCTGTCGCTGACCCATTGGTCGTATAGGCAAACTGTGAACTGCCGCCATTTCCGGAGCTCAAAACGAACCAATCTTTCGATGGCGTTCGGCGGAAACACTCATCGGTATCATCGATAATCGTCCCGTTCGAAACGACAGTCGAACACTTTGGATGCGCAACACAGGACCCCTCTGTCCGAACGATCTCAATGTCCATGCCATAGAAGAATCTGACGATATTCTCCCAGACCCAACCTTTATTCCCCAGACATGTCGCACCATTCTGCGACATGCAGCCGCGATTGGCATAATTCGTTGGATCCACCAACCCAATCTCAGACTGATTAATCCCGTTGCCGGATTTTCCCCAGTTATAGGTCACACGAACCTGCGGCCACCCCGTCAGAGGTGCCTTGCATTCGGAATCCAGACTGGCAACTACCGTGCCCGATACATAGAATGCACACACATACGTATTATTGTAGCGCAGAATAATGCCATTCGTATCGATGGTCGCTTGCTTTGTCGCCTCCGACATGCCGCCGTTGCAGGTATACACCTGATCATCCTGCCCGTCTTTAATCGACCTCTTTTCATTATTCACCACATAATACCCTACCGACCGGGCTGCAACAGCCTGGGCTCTTAACCCCTCGGTATTGGACATTCCATTCTCGCAGAAGGTTACATGCGGAACATAGTCCGTCTCCATATCCTTCTGCCCTTTTCCCACAACATTAATTGAGCACATGGAACTCAGGGCAGATCGCGTCACCGAATACTCCGGGCTCACGCCATAATGCTCTGAACACAAGCCGTCCTCACAATCACTCTCGGCACAGCCGATCATTCCCATGCCGACAGCAGACATTAAAATACATAATAATTTACGGTTCATGCGCATCCCCATATTTTATATCAATTGTTCCAACATTCCCATTATACTTAATTATACGGATTAATGCCATGCTTTACGACGCCTGAATCCCAATCCAAACACTCCAATTGCCCCCAGCATCACCCAGATGGAATTGTCCGAACGCCCCAAAAGTCCATTTACTGAGCAGCTGCTCCCGGGTTTTATATATATAGATGCATCGACACCATTATCCTTTCCGGAGCTCCCCGGCTTCGGAGGATTCACATCACCGGCATCAGGAACGACCTTGATTGCATCAAACAAGACGCGGTTCTGGGCATCCTCATCGTCCGGATTGTTTGTCTGATCATTGAGCTGAACATATTGATCTGTTCCTTCTTCAAGCTCAAACGCACCAAGCATCAGCCAGTCCGAATCCTCATCGATCAAAACCGAAGGCCGCAATTTTTTGCCCGATGCATACACGACATATCTCTGCTCGCCAACGACTGAGCCTACCGCTCCGACGACCTTGACCCAGATGACATATCGCCCCGCCTTTGTCACATTCAGATGCCACGTCCCCACGGACCTTGCAGCCTCTGTACTCACATGCGAATAGTAAAGATGATCATCATGGCCATATTCCTTCAAATCCATCCAGAATGAAGATTCTGATTTTTCAAAACAATCATCGAGTTCGTCGATAATGGTTTCTTCCCGGCCATCGATTTCGGTTCTGCAAACGGGACTTTCAGCGGCTTCCTTACATTCCCCGTTCACACAGCTTTTTCCGGATTCACACGCGATTACTTCGGACCACTCCAGACACTCATCTTCATCGAACTGCCCACATTCCCTGTACCCATCTTCATCACATTTTTTCTGGCCCTCAGTGCAATCCGGAACGCATCCGCTCGTATTCTCAATACAGCTCCCGGAACTGCAGATTTCCTTTTCGCCGCACGGCGTCATCTGGGACCATTTCAGACAGCCATCCACACTTTCGCAGGTTTTGAACCCCTGACCTTCGCATACCTTCTGCCCCTCGGAACACTCCGGTGTACATGCCTGCCCTGGCTTATCCACGCAATTTCCGGATTCACAGGTTTTATTTTCCCCGCATGGCGTTACCTGAGACCATTTCAGACAGCCATCCACACTCTGGCAGCTCTTGAATCCCTGACCATCACATGCTTTCTGACCATCGGAACACTCCGGCGTACACACTGGACCGGGTTTATCCACGCACTTGCCGGATTCGCAAGTCTGATTTCCCGTACAGGGCGTCACCTGAGACCACTTCAGACAGCCACCAACGCTCGAACATGTCCTGACGCCATTGCCCGAACATTCCGTTCCGCCATTCGAAGAACACTCGTCGCTGCAGGAGCTTCCCTCTGTCGAAACAAATTTCAGGGCATCGAACGGAACGCGTTTTCCGTTCGCATCCGTATAAGCTTCTCCCGTTGCATCCGTAAGCTTCACCCACTGATCCTGCCCTGCTGCGAATTCGAACTTGCCCAGCTCAACCCAGCCGCTTTTATCACTCAGATTGACCTTGACCGTAGACTCCTTCCCCCTGGCACGAATCGTATATGTCGCATTCGCACTCAGTGCCCCGACTTTCTTGTCCACGTAGGCATAAACATTATAATTGCCCGCACTGGCCGCATTGACATGCCATGTCCCCGCTGCGACGGCATTGCCATTCCAGGTATACGCAAACTGCATACTCTCGCCATAGCCAATGGGATCCACTTTCCCACTGCTGTGATTCTGAACAGACCCAACTGTGAAGAAATTATCAGAAAAATTCCTCACAAAACACGAATCAGTATCATCAATGATTACCTCGCCGTTCTTGATCTGCGTCTTGCATTTGGGTTCGGTCACACAATCGCCTTCGGTCTTCAGCATCGTGATGTCCATGCCGTAAAAATACCGAATGATATTCTCCCAAATCCAGCCTTTCTTCCCAAGACACGTCGCACCATTCTGCGACATGCACCCCTGATTGGCAGAACTTTTACTCGAACCGAGAGTAGACTTGGTGACCCCCGAACCACTCTTGCCCCAGTTATAGGTCACGTATTTCTGTGTGGCCGCACTCGCACTCCCCGAAAACGTACAGTCACTCTTGAGCTTGTCTACTTTTTCGCCGGCAACATAAAACGCGCACAGCTTGGTCGATCCATTCATCAGAATGATGCCATTGGTATCCATCGATGCCGCTAGAACTTTGGCAAACTGTGTCTCGGACGGCGCACGGCTTTTACAGCTGTAAACCTGATCCTTCGTACTGTCACGGATTTTGCCCTTCCCCGAACTGCCAAGCTTGTAATACGCCACCGATCTGGCAGATACAGCCTGAGCCCGCAGCCCCTGAAGCGTCGAACCTCCATTCTCGCAATGCGTCACATTGGGAACATAATCCGTCTCCATGTTCTTGACGCCTTTGGAATTCCCGTCATTATCCGTCACTTCGATGGAACACCAGGCCGTCAAAGGTGATCTCGTCACCGAATATTCCGAACTGATGCCATAATGTTCAGAACACTTCACACCCCCGCAATCCGAATCTGAATCGATACATCCGGAAATCGGAATTATCAGTGCATTCACACATAAAATCAGGCCAAACTTCTTCATCGCGTTTTCTCCCTGATATTTTTTTGGAGGGCGCATCCTTTTGCTGCGCAATACGGATGCGGGTCCGGGCTATTGAGGCTTTGCCTCAATACGCCCGGACATTATACGCGTACATGAAGCCACATCAAAATAGATTTCGCCTGTATTCGCCTTTCAGGCGAAAAAGGCGAAAAAAAAAGCCGCGTATTCACCATGGGTGAATAGCGGCTCAAAACAATCTCAAAACATCAGAACTCAGTCGTCAGTGAAAAACCACCAAAATCCGGCGAAATCATCGGACTGATCATAAATGCTTTCGGATTATTGGATTCAAAACGCTCAATCTGCGGTTTATATTTCACAGCATCGACGACGACAAGCGTAATACCTGCGACCAACATCGCACCGCCAACTGCGCTCAAGGCATAACCCACATTCATATATGTCGTATTCTTATTGCGATACTTGCGGAGCTCTTCCGAAGGCATACGACTCTGATCGTTCTGGTTAATTTTGAATTTATCCTTGTAATCAAAATAATAATAGACCGCCAGACCAATACCCGCACCCAAAGTTGCAGCACCGATACCGATAAATGGATACCCCAATGCTTTGAAAAGCTTGGATTTCTTGGTCAATGCCTCGTGCGTAATACCGGCTTCTGCCAGAACATCGTCAGGATTGATAACCTCAATCTCGGTCTCTGTCGTCTGATTCGCCGGCAGCTCAACACCAATGGTATTGAAGCCAAAGCTCGTTTCGCCATAAATCGAATGACGCCCAGGAACCAACGCTATGGGCTTGGAAGAGCATTTGACTTTTTTACCGCCATCAAAGGAAACCGTCATTTCGGCTGGCTTGCATTTCAGAACTACCTTCGCAGAACACTTTTGAGCCAATGATTTCACATATTGGTTCGTGTACGAGGTAATTTCCTCGTGCGAATAGTCTGAAATACGTGCTGCACCCGCGACCTTCGAAAATGCTTCTGCAGCTTCGATACACTTGCCCTGGCTGGCATATGTCTGGCCCAGATTCATCCACGTAATATTGAATTCGCGGATCTCAAGCATGGCCTTAAAAAGCTGCTCTGCCTTTGAATAATTGCCTTTCTCCGTAGCTTCGACAGCCTGGTTGTTGAGCATCGTCTGCTCATCAGAAAAGGATAGCTTATCTGGTTCAGGTGCTGCTGCAGGCTCCGCAACTACTTCTGTGGCGCCCTTGTCCTTACTTGAACTCTTTTTCGAAGACTTGGAGCTTTTCGATGAACTGGCCTTTCTGCTGGAATCCTGGGCCACTGCTGTCAAAGGCAGCATGAAACCCGCCAATAAAGCCAGAATAAATGAAAATTTCCGCATTTTGCCTCCAATAAGGTTAAAGAAACCAAAATGGCTGTCCTGTGTCTGATTTACACTACTTTGATATAAATAGCAAATCCACGGGTACAATTAATCGCAAAAAGACCAAAATCGCCAATAAAAAAACCTCCCTGAGCCGGGAGGTTCTTTATTCATGACCGCTCAAGTCGGTTAGTGCGATGCTTTATAGACATCCCACAGCTTGAGGGCGACGTCGCGAATGCCATTGTCGAGGGCATCGATTTCTTCTTTCTTCCATTCGGAAGGATCCTTGCGGGCAAACGTCGTCAAATCCTTGCGGTTGTCGAAGCAGGCAACGGGAACATGATAGACCTTGCCGTGGGCTTCGATGCGCAGCGTATCGGGAACATCGCTCTTCTCCATCAGCTCGACCATATCGTCCGAACCATAGTCCTGAATCATGACCGATTCCGGCGTGCC
>JAEEGL012909241.1_pt1 | contig 29468 bp, 15 predicted proteins | sample 9134231 | NCBI WGS metagenome assembly JAEEGL01 (sample SAMN16246548, study PRJNA631951) | gut metagenome | biome: gut microbiome; feature: rumen; material: fiber-attached | host: Bos | place: Iran: Karaj | collected 2018-10
CGCCCCCGACGGTTCCAGTCCGCTGCAGCTCAGCTTTGACGGAACAGACGGCTTCTCCTATGTGGAACTGAGCTGGTCGCCCGACAGCAAGAAGCTGGCTGCCCTTGGGAAGGAAGTGCTCAAGGAGCGGCAGATCCTTCTCCGCGAGTCCCGTCCGGCAGACCAGGTGCAGCCCCGGTACCGCTGGCTGGACTATGCCAAACCCGGCGACCGCCTGCCCCAGTGCAGGCCCGCCCTCTTCGACGTGGAAACGGGCCGGCAGGTGGCCCTGGACCGGAGCATCCCCATGGACCAGTACTTCCTCGTCCTGGGCCAGTGGTCGTCAGATTCTGAATTCTTTACCTACGAATACAACCAGCGCGGCCACCAGCTCTACGAGCTCAATGCCGTTGATGCCGCCACCGGCGTCGTCCGTACGCTCGCGAGGGAAGAAACCCATACTTTCGTCTATTATTACGACCTCTGGCGCTATCTTTCGGAAGACGGCAAGACCCTCTTCTGGATCTCGGAACGGGACGACTGGCGCCACCTTTACGCTATAGACACGCATTCCGGAGCCATCCGCCAGCTCACGAGGGGCGAATGGAATGTCCGGGAAATCCATCAGGTGGACGAAGAAGGCGGCTATATCCTCGCCAACGCGAACGGCCTGGCCGCCAGGAAGGGGGAGGACCCCTATAATAAACATGTCATCCGCATCGACATCGCCACGGGAAAAGTGACGGACCTCACGCCGGAAAACGCCAACCATACGGTTTCCTTCAACCGCGCGTTCACGGCTTTTGTCGATAATTACTCCCGCCCGGACCTTCCGGGTACCACGGTGCTCCGCAGCGCCGCGGACGGAAAAGTGCTCCTGGCCATCCAGAAAGAGGATATTTCGGAGGCGCTGAAGGCCGGTTTCACCCTGCCGGAAGTCTTCAAGGCCAAGGGTCGCGACGGCAAGACGGACATTTGGGGCACCATTTTCCGCCCTTCCAACTTCGACCCCCAAAAGACCTATCCCGTGGTGGAGTACATCTACGCCGGCCCGCACGACAGCCACGTGGTCAAGGACTTCCCGTCCGTGCCGCCGCGCTATGCCCGCCTCTGCGAACTGGGCTTCATTGTGGTCACCATCGACGGCATGGGCACCGACAACCGCTCCAAGAGCTTCCAGGACGTAGCCTGGCGCAACATCAAGGACGCCGGCTTCCCAGACCGCATCCTTTGGATGAAGGCGGCTGCCAAGAAATATAAATACATGGATCTGAGCAACGTAGGCATCTATGGCTATTCCGCCGGCGGGCAGAATACCCTGGCGGCCCTCCTGTTCCATCCGGACTTTTATAAGGTGGGCGTGGCCCTCTGCGGCTGCCACGACAACCGCATGGACAAGATCTGGTGGAACGAGCAGTGGATGGGCTATCCCATCGGCCCGTGGTACTCGGAGAGCTCCAACGTGGACAACGCTTGGCGCCTGGAAGGCAAACTCTTCATTATCAACGGGGAAATGGATGACAATGTAGATCCGGCCTCGTCCCTCCAGGTGGTGTCGGAACTGGTGAAGCACGGCAAGGACTTCGAGCAGCTGTACCTCCCCGGCCACACCCACAACCTGGGAAGCGACTGGATTACCCGCCGGGTCTATGAATTCTTCTGGCGCAATTGTAAATAACTCAATATATCAACCAACCAACAAACTATTAACCAAAACAGTATGAAACGTTTATTACAATTCTGCCTGTCCCTTGCCCTCCTTCTGGCGGCAGCCATTCCTGCAATGGCCCAGTCGGTAACGGTAAGGGGAACGGTCACCGACCCTGCGGGAGAACCCGTCATCGCGGCCGGTGTCGTGGAAGCAGGAACGACGAACGGTGTCATCACGGACGCGAATGGTAAATATACCATTACCGTGAAGGGCTCCGGCGCCGTCCTGGAATTCTCCTGCATCGGTTATGAGACGCAGTCGGTGCCCGTGGGCAGCCGCGGCGTCATCGACGTCACCCTGCAGGAAGCCCTTTCCTTCCTCCAGGAAGCCGTGGCCATCGGTTACGGTACCCAGAAGAAGGCCGATATCACCTCCTCTGTCCAGAGCGTGAAATCCGACGACTTTATCCAGGGCGCCGTGCTCGATGCCGGTCAGCTCATCCAGGGTAAGGTGGCAGGTCTGCAGATCACCATCTCTGACGGTGACCCTACCTCCTCCTCCTCGGTGATGCTCCGTGGTACATCGTCCCTGTACGGCTCCAACGCCCCGCTCATCCTCATCGACGGCATTCCCGGCAACCTGAGCACCGTGGCTCCTGAAGACATCGAATCCATCGACGTCCTGAAGGATGGTTCCGCCACCGCCATTTACGGTACCCGCGGTACCAACGGCGTTATCATCATCACCACCCGCAGCGCCAAGCGCGAGATGCGCGCCACCGTGGAGTACAGCGGCTATGTCACCGCCTCCACCTGGCTCAAGCGTCCGGACTTCATGAGCGCCGACGATGTGCTGGCACGCCGTGCCGAAGGCTGGAGCTTCCAGGGTGCGAACGGCCTCCTGGCCAACGAGACCAAGACCGACTGGCTCTCCGAGATCAGCCGCACCGCCATCTCCCATAACCACAACGTGTCCATCCGCGGCGGCGGTGCCCACACCATCTATACCGCCAACATCACCTACAACCGGAACCAGGGTACCATCAAGAACACCGGCCGTACCAACATCCGCGCCCGTGCCATGGTAGCCCAGTACCTGCTGGACGACAAGATCAAGCTCTCGGCCGAAGTGCTGGCCAACGAGACCAACCGCGATTCCCGCTTCGACGCGGCCTATGCCTATCGCCAGGCCTGCATCCAGGGCCCCCTCCAGCCCATCTACAACGAGGACGGCAGCTATGTCACCCGTGACATCTACCTCTATGCCAACCCCATGACCTACATCAACGAGCAGCTGGGCATGTACCGCAACCGCAACGTCCGCTTCACCGGCACCGCGGAGTACAAGCCCATCGACGTCCTCAACCTCAAGCTCATGTATGTCCGCAAGGGACAGAGCGCCATCGGCGGTTACTACAACACCCGTCTGGACGAAAGCACCACCAAGAGCGGACGTAACGGCCAGGCCGGCCGCAACGCCTCCGACTACACTTCCAACATGCTGGAACTCAGCGCCAACTACGTACAGGACTTTGGCAATCACCATGTCACCGCAGTGGCCGGTTATTCCTACGAAGACGGCTTCAGTGAGAGCTTCGATGCTTCCAACTGGAACTTCCCGAACGACGGATATCTCTGGAACGCTCTCGAGAAGGGTAACGGCCTCAAGGACGGTACCGCCAGCATGAGCTCATACGCCAGCATGTCCAAGCTTATCGGCCTCTTTGCCCGTGCCACTTACAACTATGGCGACCGCTACCTCCTCATGGCTTCCCTCCGTGTGGACGGTTCCTCCAAGTTCGGTTCCAATTATAAGTGGGGTTACTTCCCCGGCGTTTCCGCCGGTTGGCGTATCAACAACGAGGAATTCCTGAAGGACGCCAAGTGGCTCAACAACCTCAAGCTCCGCGCCGGTTTCGGTATCACCGGTATCGACGTGAACAGCCCTTACCAGTCCCTCGCTTCCATCGACTACGCCGGTAACTACATGTACAACGGCGTGTGGATTCAGCCCATCATCCCTACGCGTAACACCAACACCGACCTCCGTTGGGAAAAGAAGCTGGAATACAACATCGGTGTGGACTTCTCCGTACTGGACGAGCGCATCAACGGTAGCGTAGACTTCTACCGCCGCGACACCAAGGACGGCCTGTTCTACTATTCCGTTCCTACGCCTCCGTACCCGTACGGTACCATCATGGCCAACGTTGCCCAGATCCGCAACCAGGGTGTGGAGGTGCTCCTGAACATGGTTCCCGTGCGCACCCGCGACTTCGAGTGGTCCAGCTCCTTCACCTTCTCCAAGAACGTGAACCGGCTCGTCTCCATCTCCAACGACCAGTTCCAGAGCACGAACGACTACTTTGACGAAGGTTACACCGGCGAGCCCATCCAGAAGACCACCCACCAGGTGAAAGTGGGCCAGCCCATCGGCAACTTCTTCAACCTCCGCTCCGTAGGTCTTGACGACGGTGGTAAATGGGTGGTCGAACGCCTCCGCCGCGATGCTGAAGGCAACGTAATCAGCAAGTACTATGGTTACGCTTCCGACGCCGGCTACACCGACTGGCAGATCCTGGGCAACGGTGTTCCGGACATCTTCATGAACTTCAACAACACCTTCCGTTACAAGGGATTCGACCTCAACGTCACCATGCGCGGCGCCTTCGGTTTCCAGATCCTGAACTTCCAGAAGATGTTCTACGGCAACCCCACCATCCTCTACAATACGCTCAACTGCGCATTTGACTACTTCGACGCCGTGGATGCCCGTACCGGTGAAAAGACCGGCAACAAGGTCCAGCTGGCCGACACGCAGCGCATCGTGAGCTACTATATTGAAGACGGCGACTACTGGAAGATTGACAACGTCACCCTGGGCTACACCCACAACTTCAAGAACAGCAAGTTCCTGAACCGCCTGCGTGTCTATGCTTCCGTGCACAACCTGGCCACCTTCACCGGCTACACCGGCCTGGATCCCGAGGTCCGCATCACGGGCTTCGACGCCGGTACCGACGAGCGTGACAAATATCCCACCATCCGCAGCTACACCTTCGGCCTCAACCTTACCTTCGGCACCGGCAGCAGCGCTCCCAAGAGTGCCGCCGCTCCTTCCCGCGTAGAACCTTACGTGCAGGAGAAGGTGGTTGAAAAGGTGGTCGAAAAGGAAGTGATCAAGGAGGTCATCAAGGAAGTTCCCGTAGAAGTGATCAAGGAAGTGGTGAAGGAAGTCCCCGCCGGCAAGACCCTCGAGGGCAGCTACACCGACGACATCTTCTTCCTCCTCGGCAAGACCGAAATCCGTCCGGACGAGGCCTTCAAGCTGGGCCGCATCGCCCAGATCCTGAAGGACAACCCGGATGCCACCATCACCATCTCCGGCCATGCAGACTCTGCCACCGGAACCTCTGAAATCAACAAGGAACTGTCCGCCAAGCGTGCCGCCACCGTGGCCGACATGCTCAAGAAGGCCGGCATTGCGGCCAGCCGCATTTCCTACTCTTCCACCGGCACCGACGTCAACGCCTCCGCTTCCCCGGAGAGCAACCGCGTTGCTGTATGCATCGTTAAATAATTAAGAATGTACGAGTTATGAAAAAGATATTATCTTCCATAGCCATCCTCGCGGTTTCCGCTACCTGCCTTACCGGCTGCTTCAACCTGGAAGAGATTGCCTACTCCGAGATTACCCAGGAGTCTTTCAAACCCACCGACCAGGATGTGGTGGCCCTGCTGGCCAGCTCCTATTCCGAATTCGGCGCTTTCATGGACTGGTACGGCATGTTCGACGCCCAGGAAGAATCGGCCGACGTGGTCATCACCCCGGCCCGCCCCAACGGCTGGGTGGACGGCGGCGTCTATCAGCGTATGCATGAGCACACCTGGTATGCCGACGATCCCGGTTCCCCTTCCTCCCTTTACGGTTACGCCTTCACCGGCATCAACGCCGCCAACCGCGTCCTGGACCAGGTGCGTGACGGCTCCCTGAACACCGGCGACCTCAAGGACAACATCATCGACGAACTCAAGGCGGTCCGCGCCCTCTGGTATGCGGTGCTGCTGGACTCCCACGGCAACGTGCCCATCGTCACCTCTTATAAGGATACGGAGCTGCCCAAGCAGAGCTCCCGCGCCCGTGTCTATGAGTTCGTGACCAAGCAGTTCCAGGAAGTGATTGACAACGGCAACCTTTCCACCGAACGTTCCGCCGCCACCTACGGCCGTATGAACATGTGGGCTGTGAAGATGGCCCTCATGCGCGTGTACCTCAATGCGGAGGTGTACACCGGACAGGCCGAATGGCAGAAGGCCCTGGACCTGGCCGAGGATATCATCGAAAACGGACCTTACAGCCTGTCCGCCAAATACTTGGATAACTTCCAGGCCTTTGACGACGCGGCTGCCGTGAACAACACCGAAGTCATCTTCGCCATCCCTTACGACAATGTGTACAACACCGGCGAACATGTCTTCTGCATGGCCATGAAATTCTATCCTCCGTCCGAGGGCCGCGCCCATTTCGGCTATGCCACCAACACCTGGGGCGGCAACTGCGGCAACCCGGCCTTCATCAACTCCTATCAGGAGGGTGACACCCGCCTCACCGACACCTGGCTCTACGGTCCCCAGTTCGTGAGCACGCCCGCCCGGGCCGACAACGACTCCAAGGCCGAGAAGTATTTCCAGGATGTGGAGAACGGCGTGGAGGTAGGCAAGCGCGACCAGATTGCCTGGTGGTGCCTCAACTACCTGCCGTCCATTACCGGCGCCAAGGGCAAGGAAGTGATCACCAGCATCGACTTCGGCTGCCGTCAGGCCAAATACCAGCCGGACCTCAAGGCCTCTGCCACCAACCACTGGACCAACGACTTCCCCTGGTTCCGTCTGGCCGAAGCCTACTACACCGCTGCCGAGTGCATCCTCCGCGGTGCTTCTTCCAAGTATGGCCATACGCCCGAGGAACTGGTGAATGCCGTCCGTCAGCGTTCGGCACCCGCCATCACCCGCGCCGACCTGGAGAGCACGACCTCCAAGTACAAGTACGGCCTGGCCGCCTTCGGCGACATCACTTCCGACATGCTCAACACCTACGGTTCCGGCTTCAAGCAGGAAGGCGGTGAATGGGTGGCGGACGATACCCGCCAGCCGCACGACTGGACGGAGGTGTACAAAGCCCTGGAAGCTTCCCAGGTCATTACGCCCAGCGGCCACGACAACGATCCCATCCAGCTCGCCGGCATGTACGACGAATGGGGCTGGGAGTTCGCCCTGGAGGGTCTCCGCCGCCAGCAGATGATCCGTTTCGGCACCTTCGGTACCCGTAACTGGTTCAATCACCCGGCTGTCGGTGACGACCACACCGCGCTCTTCCCCATCGACAAGGGCTCCCAGCAGGACAACGAGAACCTGGGCCAGAACCCCGGTTACGTATCTGCCAACAAGAATGGCTCCATGGCTGCCGACGTAGCCATCAACGACCCTATTCCTGACGACATGTAATCTATTAAGGAACGAGAATATGAAAAAGATATTTGTATTATTCGCGCTTGCCGCACTCACGCTCACCGCATGCCACAGGAAGGCATGGTATGAGAACGACGGCATTCCCGTGGAACCGGAACCGGAGCCTGTCATCACCTATGAGGGTGAGGGCAAACTGGTCCGGGACGATGTGAACGGAAACATCTCCGAGACCAACCACACCTACTCCTGGAAGGCCGACGAAACCACCATCAACGTGGTGGTGAACGTGGACGGCAGCCAGTACGTGAACGGTGACGACAACTTTGCGGGCGGTGCCTTCTGCGCCGGCTGGTTCACGCTGGACCGCTATTCCATCAACGACTTCCTGGGTATCGACGTCAAGACGGACCTCACCGAGGAGAATTTCTATGCCGTCAATCCCGACGGTTCCCGGGTGGAGGCCATGACTTCCTACAAGCCCGGCATGTGGGTGGACGCCACCGGCGCCTCCTGCGGCTGGGGCGACGGCCGCATGTTCTGGCAGTGGTATGTCTGGGGCGATGAAGAAGGCGGCGGCTACGACATGAACGCCAACGACTATCCCGACATCCTCTACATCGGCTCCAATCCCGGCAACGTGAAGGACGTGCTGGGCAAGTCCGTGGTTTCCAAGGCCAAGATTGATGTGGGCGGAGTTGTCTACGACTGGATTATCACCGTCAACTTCTCCGAGGCGGAAAAGATGGAAAGCGGTTCCGGCAACCTCATCTATCCCGGCGAGGAAGGCGACGTGGAGACCACCAGCAAGTATAGCTGGACGCTGCACGAGACCGAAGGCCTCACCATCGACGTGGAAATCAACACCGAAGAGTGGCAGGAGACCGGCGACTGGACCATCGGCTTCATCCCCGACCTCACCCAGGAATTCGTCCAGGGCATCCTGGGCTTCGACCCGGGCGCCCTCTCCGATGACGACTTCTATCCGGTGGACGCCAGCGGCAATAAGATCGGCTGGAGTTCTTATGCACCCGGCATGTGGCTCAATAGCGACGGCACCACCTCCGACTATAGCGCCGGCGTGGCCTACTGGCAGTGGTATATACATGCCGATCAGTACTATGACTATGGCTACGAGAATCGTCCGGGCATCTTCCTCGTGGGCGGTAACCCGGGCAATATCTCCAAGATCGAGTTCGAGACGCCTATCGTCTCCCAGGCCGTGATGAAGGGAGCGGGCAAGGAACTCCCGTTCACCCTCACCTACATTTTCCACGATGTGATCCTGCCCGAGACCGAGGGTTATCCCGAGGCTGTGTTCGAAGGCACCGGCACCCCGTATCCGTACGGCGGCGGCGTGGACGGTGATCATACTCTCCAGTGGTACTTCGATGAGGCTGGCCTGACTGTGGATGTAGATGCCTATATTCCTTCCATTGAAGGTTGGGGATTCTCAGCCGTTGTCATTCCCACGGATGCGGTGAAGGCATATCTGGGCATTGACGACATCGAGACCCTGTTCGACCCGACCTATTTCTACGGAATCAATCCTGACGATTCAAAGGTTGATTACGGTGACAATCACGAAGTCTGGAGCTCTTACAAGCCCGGCATGTGGGTTGGTGAGGACGGCACGCAGTCCGGTTCCGGCGGTGTCATGTTCTGGCAGTATCAGTTCGGAGACCACAAGTATGACGGTCACTTCACAGAGGGCTTGATGGTTATCGGCACGAATCCGGGCAACGTGGCCAACGTAGCCGGAAAGACGGTTACTTCCCGTGCAAAGATGGGTGAAAAACTCTTGACGGTCAACGTAACCTTCCATGCCGAATATCCTACCGCCAAGACCGGGAAGGTGGGTCCGTTCAGCTACAGCTGGACCATGACCGATGCCGGTCTGGACATCCAGTCCAACGTCTCCATCTCCAATATGGACGAAAGCTGGGCCTGGATGGGCTTCTTCATCAATGAGGCCTACATCAACGACAAGTACGGGGTGGACATCGCCCAGCTCGCCGCTTCCCTGGATACTTTCTATCCTGTGGATGCAGAAGGCAACAAGCTCGACAACTGGACTTCCTACATCCCCGGCATGTGGTTCCTTGAAGACGGCGGAGCCGGTGCATACGACACCGGTGTGAGCTTCTGGCAGTACTACACCTCCAACTACGAGGAGATTGGCTACCATGACTTCCAGGCCCCGAACCTGATGTATGTGGGCAAGAATCCGGGCTATGCCTTCCATGCAGGCTCCTTCACTTCCAAGGCAGTCTTCGACGGCAAGGAGTTCAACTTCACCATCAACATCGCCGAATAAGCATTATTTATTCTCTTTTCAAAGGCCGGAAACTTGCTTTTCCGGCCTTTTTTTGCAAAAGGTTGGTTTTTGGGGAACCAACCTTTTACATGAAGAAAGGCTCTGAGGGTGCTGTATGGCACTTTGCGTGCAAAAGGTTGGCGGATAATAAACCAACCTTTTGCATGAAGGTTTGTATTCTGGAGTGAGAAGTCTTTGTTTTTGGACGAAAGTACAAGCAAATTGGATGGTATTGACAAGGGAAACAGGGGATTGTGACTATCTTTGTGCAACACAAAACAATAGCCCATGCGCATCTCTCCTGCATTACCCTTTTTGGCCGGCCTGGCTCTATTGACCGCCTGCAACAAGAAAGGCCCCGAAGTGAATCCTCCGGAGTCGCAAGTGACCCCCACCTTTTCCGAGTGGCCCCCGTATGAGGGTATCGACTATGATTTCCTGCAGGACTACAAGATGCCCGAAATGCCCACCAAGAATATGACGGGCGTGGTTTCGGGCGAAGCCTGGCGCTACGACGACGGCTGGTTCACCTTCGTCCAGGGCAAACGGGCCAATAGCCTGGTGAAAGAGAAGGAAGCATCGGCCAAAAGGATGCTGCAGCAGCTCAACGAAGATTTCCGCTACCTGCGGGAAGAAATGGGCTGGCTGCCGGACCGTAACGCCATGGAGGGCTATCGTTCCGCCGTCTATCTGTACGGCTCCGGCCTGGACACGGACAACGAGCCCAATACCGCCACCGGCGGCTGGCAGAGCTCGGTCTATTGGAACGGCAAAGAGTACCCCATGCTCCTGCTGAGTTACTATCCGGTCTATTGTTTCGACCCCTCCTGCAAGTACAACGACAAAGATTACCATACCTACAACGTGACCCACGAAGGCATCCACTGCCTCTTTTCCTCCCGCCCCGGCGGCAAGAAGATCAGCTGGTTCCACGAGGGCTGCGACGTATGGCTCCAGCGGGCCATGAACATCCGCCGGGGCAGCACCAAGCCGTCTGAAATCGAGTTCGGCTGGCTGGCGTCGGGCACCCTCCTGGCCCCGTTCATCCCCATCGAATGCTACGGCGGCTGGAAGAGCGACGGCACCTGGGGGCCGCCGGACTGGATGATGCAGTCCAGCGGCGACAACCGCCGGATCCTGGGCGGCGTGCAGTATTCGGAGGTCTTCCCGTCGTTCATGGAAATCAGCGTGGGCGACGGCGCCATCAAATGGATCTGGGAGCACTGCCAGGGCTATCTGCTGGAGAGCCTTGCCCAGTCGTCCCCCATGGGGCATGACCAGGTGAAGCGCATGATCCTGGAATTCCGTTCGCGCCTGGCCCTCTGCGACCTGGGCATCTACTCCAATGCGGTGAAGAAGATTTCCAACCAGTACTTCGGCACGGTGGTGGAGAGCGAAGGTTCCCATAAATGCGACCCTTGGAAGATGACTCCTTACGTGCAGACTTATGACGACGGAAACGGCTGGCTTGTTCCGGAAAACAGCACCCTGCCCGGCTGGACCGGCGCCAACATCGTCCCCATAAAGGTGAAAGGAGACAAGGTAACCGTTTCTTTCGAGCCCGTTGCCCAGCCCTCCATCAATGGCAACAACGAGCCGCTGGACATGGTATGCCAGCTCTGCTGGCGATCCACGGACGGCCGTCCCGTCTATGCCCAGCCCTTTGAAAGCGGCTCTTGCACCGTGAGCCTGAAGGGCCAGGAGCCCGCCAACGGCGTCATCTTCGCCGTCGTGTGCAACCAGACCTACCGGTTCAAACAGAGTCTCCTCAAGACCAAATACTGGTACAAACTCAAACTCGGGGAAGGTACAAACGGCACCGCCTCCATCCAGACCAAATGGTTCAACTACGACCAGAAACTTAAATAATATGAAACTCAGATATTTAGCTGCTGTCGGAGCGGCACTTCCCCTGTTGTTTGCCTGCACCAAGCCCGAACCGGAACCGGTGCTTCCGCCGGCGGAGATCACCCTCACCAAAACCGAGGTGGAGGTGGATTACAAGGCGGATTCCCAGGCCATCCTGAAGGTGACCTCCACCCTGGCCTGGAAGGCCGAAGCGTCCGACATCTGGATTAAACTGTCCCCGGCTTCCGGCGCGGCGGACAAGGCCGTCACCCTGCATGTCAAGGCCGCCCTGAACCAGGAGCAGGCGCCCCGTACGGGCACCGTCACCATCACCTCCGGCAGCTCCACGGCCACCATCAAGGTTACGCAGAAGGCCGCCCCCGAGATTCTTACGCCCGACAAAGTACAGGATTACAACAAGATATATATCCCTCAGGAGTACCGTTCCCACGGTTTCCTGAACGGGGACCAGGAATGGTTCTTCGGCCGGAGTATCCAGAGCGAGCATTTCATCCTCTTCTGGAGCAAAGGCTACGGAGACCAGAAGCCGGACAGTAGCGGCAACATGCAGGGCAGCAGCAATTACACCAGCAGCGGTAAGGTGGCTGTGAACGTGAAAGGCGTCCTGGACTTCCTGGAGAGCTGTTTCGCCACCTATACGGGCGCGCTGGGCTTTGCCACCATGGGCGAGGGAAAATCCTATCTGGACCAGTACAAGATGATGGTTTTCCTCAACAACGAAAAAGCCTGGAAGGCCGAAGGATGGGGCTTCGACAGCCGGATAGGCGCCTTCTGGGTGAACCCGGACGCCTGTGCGGACCATTTCGTGGTGGCCCACGAGATTGGCCACAGCTTCCAGTACCAGGTGTACTGCGACCAGCTGTGCCAGGGCATGCCCGACAACGGCCTCCGCGCCTGGCAGCCGGCCATGCAGACCGGCAAGGGCTGCGGCTTCTGGGAGCAGACCTCGCAGTGGCAGGCATCGGTGATGGTGCCGGAGCAGACCTTCACCGAATGGCAGTTCACGGACGCCCAGGCCGGTTTTGCCGCCAATGCCCACCGGCACATCCTGCATGAAGACATGCGCTATGCCAGCTACTTCATCCACCGCGCCTGGACCACCCGTTACGGGATGGACGCCGTGGGGCGCGTCTGGCGGAGCGCCAAGAATCCGGACGACGCCCTCCAGGCCTATCAGCACCTTTTCGGCCTTACGCTGGAGGAGCTTAACGCCCAGTTGTATGACTATGCCGCCCGCGTAGTCACCTGGGATTTTGACGATACCCGTGCCGAAGGCTATAAGCACCTGGACCTCGTGAAATGGCAGAAAGTGGCGGAGGGCGACGGATATGTGGTGAACAAGTCCCGCGTGCCGGAAGCCACCGGCTTCAACATCATCAAGCTGAACGGCTGGAAGGCCGGCGACGAGGTGTCTCTCAGCCTCGAAGGCCGTCCCAATGCGTCCGGCTACAACAAGTGCGATGCGGCCAAGGCCGGCTGGACGGTGGGCTTCGTGGGCCTGGACTCCGACAACCAGACCCGTTACTACAGCGGCACCGCGCTGGCCACCAATGCTTCGGAGCTCAAGGCCAGCGTGAGCTTCACGGTTCCCGCAGGCTGCAGCCGGCTCTGGGCGGTGGTGAGCGCCACCCCCACTTCCTACATAGGCCATATCTGGGACGAGAATAACGGCAATGACGCCCAGTGGCCCTATTATATCGAATTCCAGGGGGCAAAACCGTAGGTTTTCTCGCCAAAAATCCGTACATTTGAAGACTTTGAAACAAACACTAAACTATATCCTTTATGAACAACGCAATCATCAACTTTCCCGTGCCGGCCAACGAACCGGTAAAGTCCTATCTGGAAGGCTCTCCGGAGCGTATCGCCCTTGACGCAGAGCTGGAACGTCAGTTCAATACGGTGGTGGACATTCCCATCATCATCGGCGGCAAGGAAATCCGCACGGGTAACATAGGCAAGGTGGTTTGCCCGCACGACCACAAGCATGTGCTGGCCACCTTCCATAAAGTGACGGAAAAAGAGGTCCAGATGGCCGTAGACGCCGCCATGGAGGCCCACAAGGTCTGGTCCGAGACGCCCTGGACCACCCGTGCCGCCATCGTCCTCAAGTGCGCGGAGCTGCTGGCCACCAAGTATCGTCCCATCCTCAACGCAGCCTGCATGCTGGGACAGAGCAAGAACATCTACCAGGCAGAGATTGACAGCGCCTGCGAGACCATCGACTTCTTCCGCTACAATGTGCATTATGCCTCAAAGATTTACGCCATGCAGCCCAAGGACGGCACCGGCAACATCAACCATACGGAATACCGTCCGCTGGAGGGCTTCATCCTGGCGGTGACCCCCTTCAACTTCACCTCCATCGCCTCCAACCTCTGCATGACGCCCGTGCTGATGGGTAACGTGGCCCTCTGGAAACCTTCCACCACCTCCACCCTCAGCAACTACTACCTCATGAAGCTGTACAAAGAGGCGGGCCTGCCGGACGGGGTCATCAACTTCCTGCCGGGCAGCGGCGCCCTCATCGGCAAGGTGGCCACTTCTTCCAAGTGGTTCGCCGGCATCCATTTCACCGGCTCCACCGGCACCTTCAACAGCCTCTGGCGCCAGGCCGGCGAGAACCTGGGCCACTATGTGAGCTATCCCCGTCTGGTGGGCGAGACCGGCGGCAAGGACTTCATCTTCGTGCACCCGAGCGCCTGCCCCAAGGCCGTCGCCACCGCCGCCTTCTGCGGCGCCTTCGAGTTCCAGGGCCAGAAATGCTCGGCCGCTTCCCGCATGTACGTACCCAAGAGCCTCTGGCCCAAGGTGCTGGACATCATGAAGCAGTACGCATCGGAAGTGACCATGGGCGATGTCATGGACCACAAGAACTTCATCAACGCGGTTATTGACGAAGCTTCCTGGAACAACATTGACAGCTACATCAGCTATGCGGAGCAGTCGCCGGACGCCAAGATTGTCCTCGGCGGCAAGCGCGACAAGAGCGTGGGCTACTTCGTGGAACCCACCGTCATCGAAACCACGGACCCGCATTTCAAGAGCATGGAAGAGGAAATCTTCGGCCCGGTGCTCACCGTGTTCCCTTATGACGACGACAAGGTGGACGAGGCGGTGAAGCTCTGCGACGAAACCTCGCCGTACGGCCTCACCGGCGCCGTGTTCGGACAGGACCGCCTGGCCGTGGAGAAGATTACGCATGATCTCCGCTATGCGGCCGGCAACTTCTACATCAACGACAAACCTACCGGTGCCGTGGTGGGCAACCAGCCGTTCGGCGGCGCCCGTGCCTCCGGTACCAACGACAAGGCGGGCGGCGAGTTCAACCTCATCCGCTGGATCATCCCCAGAGTCATCAAGGAAACCCTGGTGAGCCCCAAGGACTATCGTTACGCTTACATGAAGTAATATGCAAGGGAATACCTTCCGGAACCGTCGCTTCGCGACCCCTCCCACCTCCGGTGGGCCCCTCCCTCTTATACGGCCGAGGGTGGCCATAGGTTCCGGAAGGTGTTCTCTTGTAATAAATAATTGATTATGAAAAAGTTATTAGTTTGCTTTTCCGTCGTTGGGCTGTTGGTGCTGGCATGTGGGAGGACGGCGCCAAAGGCACCGGAAGTGGACTTTGTGGAAGCTTTGGGCATTCCGGAGTGCGTGATCACCACGCCTCCGGATTCGCTGCATCTGGACCCCTGGTACAAGAAGTATGTAGATGTGAACGGCATTCCGCTGTGCTCCAGCTGGCGATGCCCGGACAGCGCCCTGGTGGCCGGCCACAACACCCTCTGGGCCATGACTTCCATGCTTTCGCCGGAGGTGATGGACGCCCTCCGGAAGGCCGGTACGCGTGTGACCATGATGGGCCGGTACGAGGGTACCACGGATGTCCCGGAGCACCGCTATCTGGTGAACGACACCACCCTCAACTGGGACCTCAGGGCTCGGGGCCTGGGCGGAGACCTGGAGTTCCCGCTCACTTCCTGCGCGGAAGAGAACGTGCTGGGTTACCAGATAGACAAGTACCACGCGGAAGACATTCTCATCCATGAGTTTGCGCACTCAATTCACCTGGTGGGCATCGTGCAGGTGGACCCGGAGATCAACGACCAGCTGGAGGCTTTGCTCCAGAACGCCAAAGAGAAAGACCTCTGGTGGAACACTTACCGCCTCACGGACATTGCCGAATACTGGGCGGAAGGCGTGCAGGACTGGTTCAACGTGAATGCAGAGATGGACCATCCGGACGGCAAGCATAACTACGTGAACACCCGGGAAGAGCTCAAGGAGCGGGACCCGGGCCTGTACGAACTCCTGGCCAAGTACTTCCCGGCCACAGACCAGCAGATTTCCAAGCACAAGTACGTGAACGAGTGTACCAAAGCCAACAGCCGTACCCGTTAACCTGTCATTCTGTTTTATGTCATTCTGAGCGAAGCGAAGAATCTATGTTCGATAAAAGCACCTATACCACCCGCCGCGCCCGGCTTCGTGAGAAGCTGGGCGGCGGTGTCCTTCTGTTCCTGGGCAACGAACTCGTGGGCATGAACTATGCCGGCAACGAATACGCCTTCCGGCAGGACAGCAGCTTCCTTTATTACTGGGGCCTGGACTACGCCGGCCTCGCCGCCGTCATGGACCTGGATTCCGGGGAGGAGATCATCTTCGGCAACGAGCTCACCATCGACGACATTGTGTGGACGGGCACAATGCCCACCCTGCAGGAGAATGCGGCGCTGGTGGGCGTGGAGAAAACCCTGCCTCTGGACGCCCTCAAGGGCTGCCTGGCAGGCCGTCAGGTCCGCTTCCTGCCCCCGTACCGCGGAGACCACCGGGTGTGGTTGCAGGAGCTGCTGGGCATCGCCCCTTCGGAGCAGGAGGCCCGGGCCGATGTAGATTTCATCAAGGCCGTGGTGGACATGCGGAACCACAAGCAGCCGGAAGAGATTGCCGCCATCGAAGAGGCGGTGGATATATCGACCCGGATGCACCTCATTGCCTACCGCATGGCCCGTCCGGGCGTGCATGAGGCGGAGATTGCCGCCGCCGTACTGCAGGAAGCCACCTGCCGTCCCGGCTGCGGCCTCGCTTTCCCCACCATTGCCACTACGGCGGGTCAAGTGCTTCACAATCATGGCTTTGTGCATACGCTCAAGGCCGGAGACATGTTCCTCCTGGATGCCGGTGCGGAGAACCCGCTGCACTATGCCGGAGACCTTTCCTCCAGCATGCCGGTGAACGAGAAATTCACGGAGCGGCAGGAGCTCATCTACAATATGTGCCTCAAGAGCTTCTATGCGGCCGTAGAGCAGCTCAGGCCCGGCAATCCCTACCGGAACGCCCATCTGGCGGCGGCCGAAGCCATTGCGGAAGGCATGGTGGACCTGGGCCTCATGAAGGGCTGCCCGCGGGATATAGCGGAAAGCGGCGCCTATGCCCTGGTCTTCCCCTGCGGCACCGGCCACATGATGGGCCTGGATGTCCACGACATGGAGAACCTGGGCGAACAATATGTGGGGTATGCAGACGGCATGGTCAAGAGCAAGCAGTTCGGTTTCAAGTCCTTGCGTCTGGCGCGGGAACTGGAGCCCGGCTTTGTCTTCACCGTGGAACCCGGCATCTACTTCATGCCGGAGCTCATCGACTACTGGAAGGCGGAAGGCCGCTTCAAAGAGTTCATCAACTACGACAAATTCGAGGCCTGGAAGGACTTCGGCGGTCTGAGGAACGAGCTGGACTATCTCATCACCGAAGACGGTTGCCGCGTGCTCGGCACCCTCAAGAAACCCATGACCCTGGACGAAGTATATAACGCAAAGAACGCATAATGAAAAACTTTGGCATCAAATATCCCGCCAACGACGGCGGCATGAACGAGAGGATCAAGCGGTTACGCAAGGAAAGCGTGGAAACGCCCGCCACCCTCACCATTGAGCGGGCGCTCATTGAAACCGCCTTCTACAAAGAGAATTACGGGAAGTATCCCATCGCGGAGCTGCGCGCCCGGAACTTCTACGAGATCTGCGCCAAGAAGACCATCTATATAGGCCCGGACGAACTCATCGTGGGCGAACGCGGCCCCAAGCCCAAGGCGGTGCCCACCTTCCCGGAACTCACCTGCCACAGCGTGGAAGACCTCCATGTGCTGGACAGCCGGGAACTGCAGCAGTATAACATTTCGCAGGCCGATATCGACACGTACGAGCGCGAGGTCATTCCCTACTGGAAGGGCAAAACCCAGCGGGAGCGCATCTTCAACCACGTTTCCAAGGAGTGGGAAGAGGCCTACCATGCCGGCGTCTTCACCGAATTCATGGAGCAGCGCGCCGCCGGCCATACGGCCATGGACGGCAAGATGTACCACGAAGGCCTCCTGGACGTGAAAGCCCGCATCCAGAAGGCGCTGGATGCCCTTGACTTCATCTACGACCCCGAAGCCACGGATAAACAGCAGGAACTCAACGCCATGGCCATCAGTTGCGACGCCGCCATCCTCTTTGCCGAGCGGCACGCCGCCCTGGCGGAAGAAATGGCCGCTTCTTGCACGGACCCTGTGCGGAAGGCCGAACTGGAGAAGATTGCCTCCGTCTGCCACTGGGTGCCCGCCCATGCGCCACGGGACCTCTGGGAAGCCATCCAGATGTACTGGTTCGTCCACCTGGGAACGGTAACCGAGCTCAATGGCTGGGATTCCATGAATCCGGGCCACATAGACCAGCATCTCTATCCCTTCTACAAGAAGGGCGTGGAGGAAGGAACCCTTACGCGGGACAAAGCCAAGGAACTGCTGAGCTGCCTCTGGATCAAGTTCAACAACCAGCCCGCTCCGCCCAAGGTGGGCATTACCGCCCGTGAATCAGGTACTTACAACGACTTTACCAACATCAACATCGGCGGTGTGGACCGTAACGGCAACTCCGGGGTGAACGAGCTTTCCTACATGATCCTGGAAATCCAGGAGGAGCTCCATGAACTGCAGCCCGGGCTGTCCATCCATATTGCGGAGAATACCCCGGACGAGTTCCTCATCGAGGGCATCAAGGTCATCCGCCAGGGCCACGGCTATCCGTCGGTGTTCAATCCGGACACCTACGTGAAGGAACTGGTGCGCCAGGGAAAGACGCTGGAAGACGCCCGCGAGGGCGGCTGCTCCGGCTGTATCGAGGTGGGTGCCTTCGGCAAGGAGGCGTACCTCCTGACGGGCTACCTCAATACCCCCAAGATCCTGGAAATCACCCTCAACAATGGTGTGGATCCGCTTACGGGAAAGAAAATCGGCCTGGAAACCGGAGACCCGCGGAATTTCACCAGCTTTGACCAGCTGTACGACGCCTGGCACAAGCAGATGGTGTACTTCGTGAATCTCAAGCTCAGCGTCAACAACTACATCGAACGCATGTTCTCGCTCTATGCCCCGGCCACTTTCCTGTCACTCTATATTGACGACTGCATTGCCAAGGGCAAGGACTACTACAGCGGCGGCGCGCGCTACAACACCACCTACATCCAGTGCACGGGCCTCGGCACCATCACGGACTGCTTCACCACCCTCAAGAAGCACGTCTTTGAAGACAAGCGCTACACCATGGAGCAAATGCTTGAGGCTGTGGCCGATGACTGGAAAAAGGAAGAGCCCATGCGCCTCTACATCCGGAACCATACCCCCTTCTTCGGCAATGACGAAGCCTATGCGGACGACATTGCGGTACGGGTCTATGACGACTTGGTGAAGGCCATCGAAGGCCGGCCCAACACCCGCGGCGGCAAGACGCAGCTGAACATGCTCTCCACCACCTGCCACAACTACTTCGGGCAGATGTGCGGGGCCTCGGTGAACGGTCGCTTTGCGCACTTCGCCATTTCCGACGGCACTTCGCCGGCGCATGGCTCAGACGTGAAAGGCCCCACCTGCGTCATCCGTTCGCTGGGCAAGCTGGACCAGACCAAGAGCGGGGGAACCCTCCTCAACGTCCGATTCATCCCGGCGCTGCTGAGCCGTCAGCAGGACCTGGAGAAGTTCGGCCAGCTCATCCGGGAGTACTTCCGCCTGGGTGGCCATCATATTCAGTTTAATATCGTTGATACAGAGACGCTTAAAAAGGCGCAGCAGAATCCGGACGACTTCCGGGACCTCCTGGTCCGCGTGGCCGGTTATTCGGACTATTTCAACGACATGACGGCGCAGCTCCAGAACGAGATCATCGCCAGAACCGAAAACGAAGAAGTGTAAGCCTTATGGGAAAAGTCACCAAACGCATTATTCACGGCCTGCTGGCCCTGCTGGGCTTCTCGGCCTGCACCACCACCTGCGGAAACCTTCCGGAATTCGTGGGCATGTATGGCCCTCCCGTGTCGGAATACGGCGTGCCGCATGTAGAATTCACTTTTAAGGGCCGCGTCCTGGACAAGGACGGGAATCCCATCCCCGGCATCAAGGTGTCGCCTCTCATTGAGGTGGGTCCCCAAGGAACCCTCCGCACCGACGAAAAGGGAGAAGTGGAAGGCCGCCTGGACTTTGTGCAAACCTGGGACCTGGAAAAGGTTGGCATTGCGTTCGAAGACACGGACGGCCCGGAGAACGGCGGCTCCTTCGCCCGCGACACCCTCCGCTACAAAGACCTCAATGTCCAGAAAGTGAAGGAAGGGAGCGGCTGGAACGAAGGTACTTACCACTCGGACTTCGAAAAGACCCTCACCCCCAAGGACGAATAGTGGCCGAATGCCACTCGAACCGCAAAAACGCCCTCAAACGCTTATCGTCTGGCTCCCCCGAACCAGACGATAAGCATTTTCCGCCCAAAACGCTTGATGGGTGGCTGTCCCAAGCCAGACGACAAGCGAAAACGGGCCAAAATGCTTGATGCGTGGCTCACCCGAGCCAGACGATAAGCGAAAACGGCCCAAAACGCTTGATGCGTGGCTCGCATGGGGCCGGCGGGCGGGTTGGCAAGGGCGGACGAGGCCGGCGCGGGCCTACAGGTAGGCCTTGGTGACGGAGGCGGGGCAGGTGCGCATGCCGGCGGGCGTGCCGGCGTAGAGGATGCGGCCGCCGTCCTCGCCGGCGCCGGGGCCCAGTTCCAGCACCCAGTCGGCACTGCGGACAACGTCCATGTTGTGCTCGATGAGGTAGACGGTATTGCCCTGGTCCACAAGGGAATCGAAAAGTGAAAGGATGTGGCGGACGTCCTGGATGTGGAGGCCGTCCGTGGGTTCATCGACAATAAAGACTTTGCCGCTCTCACCCAGGTAGGAGGCCAGTTTGAGCCGCTGCAGTTCGCCGCCGCTCAAGGTGGAAAGCGCCTGGTTCAGATGCAGGTACTTGAGCCCCACGTCCACCAGCGGCTTGAGCTTTTTCTCGATAATCGTCCCTTTGAAGAAGGCCGATGCCAGCCGGACGGAAAGGTCCATCACCTGGGCGATGTTGAGCGTTTCCCCCGTGGCGGGGCTGGTGTAGGTATAGCTCAGTGCCTCAGGCGCATAGCGCAGGCCGCCGCAGGCTTCGCAGACCGTTTCGATGGAGTCCATGAAGGCCATTTCGGAAACAATCACGCCCTTGCCGCCGCACACCGGGCAGGCCCCTTTTCCATTGAAGGTGAAGTACTCTTCCTTCATTTTGTGAGCCTTGGCGAAGAGTTTCCGGATATCGCCCGCTACTTCCATGTAGGTGGCCGGGGTGGAACGGAGGCTTACGCCGATGTCTTTCTGGCTGATATAGACCACCTCCCCGGGCGTGGGCCAGGCCTTTCGGAAGCACTCCATGAGCGAGCTCTTGCCGGAGCCCGCCACGCCCGCCACCACGCCGAAGACCCCCAGCGGGAAATCTACCGAAACGCCCTTGAGGTTGTGCAGCGTGGCGTTTTCCACCCGGAAAATGCCGCTGCCGGTGCGGGGCGCGGCCTTGAACGGACACTGCTCTTCGATGAGAAGGCCCGTGGCCGTGCCGCTCTGCAGCAGCTCCTTGTACGAACCCTCAAAGACGATATGTCCGCCGTCGATGCCGGGGCCGGGGCCCATGTCCACGATATGGTCGGCAATGCGGATCATCTCCTTGTGGTGTTCCACCAGGAGGACCGTATTTCCGGCGTCCCGGAGGCGCTGCACCGAACGTTTCATCCGTTCGATGTCCCGGTTGTGGAGCCCTACGGAAGGTTCGTCCAGAATGTATAAAACGTCTGCCAATGAGGAGTTTATGTACTTGGCAATCTTGCAGCGCTGCGCCTCGCCGCCGGAAAGCGTTCCCACCGGACGGTCCAGCGACAGGTAACCCAGGCCAATCTCCTCCAGCGCCGTGAGCCGGGCGCCGATGGCCGCCTTCATGTCCACCGCCAGCGGATCCTGCAGGCCTTCGATCCACTTGTTGAGCCGGGAGATGGACATGGCGCATACTTCGGCAATGTTTTTCCCTTCGATCTTGCAGCTCAGGACCTTGGGGTTCAGGCGCGTACCGCCGCAGTCCGGACAGGTGCCCATGGTGAGCATGGGGTTCAGCACGGCGGCATGGAGGAGCCCCTCCTCGGAATTGATGATGCTGCGGTACATCCGCGGGATAAGTCCTTCGTACTTAGCCGTTTTGGGCCAGTTGGAAGGCGGATTCTTCAGCTTGATCTGGGGGCTGTTGAGGAACAGGTCCAGCTCTTCTGGACTATAGTCCCTGATCTTTTTGTCCAGGTCGAAAAGACCGCTCCGCGCATAGCGGATCCATCGCCAGCCGCCCTTTCCAAAGGCGATATAGTGGATGGTATCTTCGTCATTGAGGCTCTTGTCGAAGTCCACCAGCTTGTGGATGTCCAGTTCGCGGATTTCCCCAAGGCCCGAGCAGCGCGGGCAACTCCCTTGCGGATGGTTGAAGCTGAAGGAGTCCGAATACCCCACAAAGGGCTTCCCCACCCGCGAGAACAGCAGGCGCATGAGCGCGTAAATGTCTGTGTATGTGCCCACTGTGGAGCGGGAATTCTGCGCCGGTTTCTTCTGGTCGATCACAATGGCGATGGGCAGCCCCTCAATCTCATCCACGTGCGGCCGGCCGTATTTGGGCAGGTACTGCTGCACAAAGGTGGGAAAGGTGTCGTTGAGTTCCCGCCGGCTCTTGGCGGCGATGGTGTCCAGCACCAGCGAACTCTTTCCCGAGCCCGAGACGCCCGTGAAAACGGTAATCTTGTATTTGGGAATGTCCAGGGAGACGTCCTTGAGGTTATTCTCCCGCGCTCCCCGTATGCGGATGGTATCGGTGGTCATAGCAGTGCAAAGATAAGAAAAAATCCCCGCCCGCCGGCCCCAAGTGAGCCACCCATCAAGCATTTTGGGGCGTTTTTGCTTATCGCCTGGCTTGGGCGAACCACTCATCAAGCATTTTGGGCGGAAAATGCTCATCGTCTGGTTCGGGTGAACCACCCATCAAGCGTTTTGGGCGGAAAATGCTTGTCGTCTGGCATGGGTGAGCCACTCATCAAGCTCGGGGCGAAGCGTGGCTAGCCGCCGATGCGGACGGGAAGGCCGGCGGCCTCCAGGAGGGCCTGGCAGCGGGCGAGGCCTTCCGGCGAGGGGGCGGTGAGGGAGAGCCCTTCGGGATTATAGGCCGTGCCCATGCGCTCGTGCTTGCCTTTGCCGATGTCGTGATAGGGGAGGAGGTCCACCATCTCCGGCCGGCAGGGCAGGGAACCCAGGAAAGCCGCCGTGGCGCGGATATTTTGGTCCGATGCATTGACCTCGGCAATGAGCGGAATGCGGATCCAATAGGGCGTGCCGAGCGTGGAGACAAGCCGTAAATTGCTGAGGATGCGCTCGTTGGGAACGCCGGTATAGCGCTGGTGCGTGGCGGAGTCCATGCATTTGAGGTCTACCATGAAGAGTTCACAGCGGGCCGCCACCGCCTCCACCACGGAGGGCGCGGCGAGGAGCGTGGTGTCTACGGCCCGGTGGAAACCGCGTCGGCCCAGTTCCTCCAGCAGTTCCAACGTATATTCCGGATGCATGAGCGGCTCGCCCCCGGAGAGGGTGACCCCGCCGCCGCTGTCCGTCATGACCCCGCGCTCGCGTTCCACCACTTCCATCAGCTCATCCAGTGTGTACTCCCGTCCGCAGATTTCCATGGCGAGGGCGGGGCAGGCATCGGCACAGGCTCCACAGAGAAGGCACGTCTCCCCGGTGGGCCGGATGCCGGATGACGTTAGTACCAAAGCTCCTACGGGACAGGCGTTTACGCAGCTTTGGCAGCCGATGCACTTACCCTGTTTGTAAAGCCGCTGGCGCTCCGGTGACCAGCTTTCCGGATTGTGGCACCACACGCAGCGGAGCGGGCAGCCCTTCAAAAAGAGGGTGGTCCGGATGCCCGGTCCGTCATGGATGGCGTAGCGCTTGATATCGAAGATGAGTGCCATGGCGTTACAGGTCCAGCGGAGGATAAAGGGCGTCCCAGGCCGAGGCATCTCCCTGCAAATACTTGGCGAACCAGGCAAAGATGGTATTCTGCCACTTGTGGCGCTTGGCATAGTCCAGGATGTGGTGGTCCTGCCCGGTTACGGTGATGAACTCCGTCTCCTTCCCCAGGAGCTTGAGCGCCGTGTACATCTGGATGCTTTCGCCCACGGGAACATTGGTGTCTGCCATGCCGTGGAGGAAGAGGATGGGCGTGTTCACATCCGGTGCATGGAAGAGCGGACTCTGGCCGAAAATCATTTCCTGCGCATTCCAGGGGTAGTTGTTGGCCGTGGAAACCTCGCAGTAGGAGTAGCCCCAGTAGCCTTCCCCCCAGTAGCTGGTGATGTCCGAAATGCCCGCATGGCTGATGGCGGCGGCAAAGATGTCTGTCTTAGTAACCAGGTACATGGACATGAAGCCGCCGAAGGAGGCGCCGATGCAGCCCACCCGTTCCGGGTCCACGAAAGGATGCGCCGCGCAGAACTTCTGCGTGCCTTCGATGATGTCTTCCGCGCCGCCCTGTCCCCAGGTGTTCACGTGCCGAGCGGCGAATTCCTGCCCGAAGCCCGTGGCGCCGGAAGGCTGCACCACATAGACCACATAGCCCTGAGCGGCATAAAGCTGGTGCGGATAGCGGCTCTCGAAGGTGCGCCCGGTGGGCGAGCAGCCGCCGTAGTAATTGACAATCAGCGGATATTTCCGGGAAGGGTCGAAGTGCGGCGGCAGGTAATATCGGCCATAGATGGTTTCCCCGCGGCTGTGGGTGTAGTTCCAGTCGTGCACTTCCCCAAGGTCGATTCCGGCGAGGAGCTTGGCCGAACTGTCTTCCAGGAGGGTGGTCTTTCCCGTCCGGAAATCCGTGAGCCAGGCCCGGAAGGAGTTGGTGGTGCCTTCGCCCACATAGGCTATCCGCTGCCCCTGCCGGCTGAAACTGGTGACGAGCTCTTCCTCCACCGGCACCCGTTTGATGGCTCCGGTTGCCGGGTCTATAGTGAAAAGCGCCTGATAGTCACGGTCTTCCGCCTGGAAATAGATTTGCCCGTCCGCCCTGGACCATACGAAATCCTGCACGCACTGCGGGATCCGGTCCGTGAGCGGAGTCACGCGGCCGGAGGCGATATCGTACTTATACAGCACCTGGAAGATCATGCTGGAAGTCTGCCCGGGCTTGATATGTTCGCCCACTTTGTCGAAAGCCTCCGGCGAAGCCCGCACCAGGAGCTCTTTCCCGTCCGGCGAGAAACACATCTTTTCCAGGAACGGCGCGTCCCGCAGGAGCGTATCCGCCTTTAAGCTCACGGCGTCCAGCACCACGATGTCGCTCACCGTGGTGGGCCTGGCCTGCAGGCGGCTGTGGGGGATGGAAATGAGGAGTTTACGGCCATCGGCCGAGATATCTTCCAGGAAGCAGTTGTAGCGGCCGGAGGCCAGCACCAGCGAGTCTCCCGTCCTGAGGTCCCGTTTCTGGAGCCAGGTGCGGTCCCGCCAGCCGGGCTGACGGTCGTCCGGTTCAAGGTAGCGGATGATGTCCGGGTCTTCCTTATACCCTTCCCGGACGCGGGAAAGGACCAGGTAATTCTCCCCGGGCGCCATGGTTACGTCGCCTTCGGGCAGCCCCGCCGTGAGGAGCGTCCGCTTTCCGCTGAGCGGTGCCATGCGGAGGAGGGAATCCCCCTGGCGCAGCAGGAGGGCGTCCGTGCGGGGCATCCATTCCAGCCGGAGGGAGTCGTACCGCGCCTGCTTTCCGGTCTGGAGGTCCTTGACGATACAGAACCGGGTGGTCCGGGAACTGTCTGTCACCGTAAAGTGCTCCAGCACATAGCGTCCGCTGCGGGAAAGTTCCACGGCGCTTACCCGTTCGCCGTTGAGGATGTCGTCCAGGGTGATGTTCCGCTGGGCAGGGGCCTGCACGCTGCAAAGGAGCAGCGCCCCGGCCAGGAAGAGTTGTACGATAGGTTTCATGCCGATGCAAGTAATCCTCAAAGATACGGAAAATTCCCGCACCAGTCAAGTTCCCCGCGGCCCGAAACATCGGTCTCCGTTGTGTTTCTTTCCGGAAAAGCTTATATTTGTTCGGATTAAACGAAAGAAGATGGAAAAGACCTGGAGATGGTTCGGCCGGAAAGACCGGATTACACTGGAGATGCTCCGGCAAATTGGGGTAGAGGGCATTGTGACGGCCCTTCACGACGTTCCGCTGGGAGAAGTTTGGCCGCGGGAGAAGATCCGCAGCCTTAGGGAGTATATCGAGAGTTACGGCATGCGGTGGAGCGTGGTGGAATCGCTCCCCGTGGTGGAAACCATCAAATACGGCGGCCCGGACCGGGACCGTCAGATAGAGGTGTACCGGCAGTCCCTCCGGAACCTCGCCGCCGAAGGCATCCACACCATCTGCTACAACTTCATGCCGGTGCTGGACTGGGCCCGAACGGACCTTTTCCATGCCAATCCCAACGGCTCAACGAACCTCTATTTTAGCTACGCGGAGTTCGCCTATTTCGACATCTATATCCTCCGGCGCCCCGGCGCCCGGGATGAGTGGGCGGCGTTCCGCTTCCCGGCGGGCTTCGGAGAAGGCCGGAACGTACTGGAAGAGGCGGACGCGCTGGCAAAGACCATGACCCCGGAGAAGGACCACAAGCTGGTGGAGAACATTGTCATCAAGACGCAAGGCTTCGTGAGCGGCAACTTCAGCGAGGACGACAAGGCGCCCGTGGGGAAGTTCCGGGAGTTCCTGGACCTATACAAGGGGATAGGCAAGGCGCAGTTGAGGGCCAACATGCAATACTTCCTGGAGGCGGTGATGCCGGTTTGTGACCAGTGCGGGATGAACCTCTGCGTGCATCCGGACGACCCTCCCATCGAGGTGCTGGGCCTTCCGCGCATCGTCCGCACGGAAGAAGACATCGAATGGCTCCTCAACGCCGTCCCCAACCCGCATAACGGCCTCACTTTCTGCGCTGGAAGCCTTTCGGCAGGGGCCTCTAACGACGTGGTGGCCCTGGCCCGGAAGTTCGCCTCCCGCACCCACTTCGTGCACCTTCGTTCCTGCCATATTTTCCCGAACGGAGATTTCACCGAGGCCTCGCACCTGGGCGGCCGGGCAGACCTGGTGGAGCTCGTCCGCATCTTCGAAAAGGAGAATCCGGCCCTCCCCATGCGCGTGGACCACGGCATGACCTTCACCGACGCCCCCGGCGGCATCATGGACGAATCGGCCCACGGGCACAACGCCGGCTACACCCTCCTGGGGCGAATGTTCGCGATGGGCCAGGTGCAGGGCATCATCGCCACCGTGGACCGCGAGCTCGGCCTCCCGTACAAACAACCCGGATTCTTTGACTAGACCATGAAACTGACCGATATCCTGAGCGGCAAGTTCAACGCCGCGGAGTGGGAGGCCAAGGGCTACCGGCTTCCCAAGTACGATATAGCCGCCGTGAGGGCCAGGACCCATGCCCGGCCCGCCTGGGTGCATTTCGGCGGCGGCAACATCTTCCGCGCCTTCCCGGCGGCCATCCTCAACGAGGCCCTGAACTCGGGCAGGTACGACCGCGGGGTCATCGTGGCGGAGACTTACGACTACGAGATCATCGACAAGGTCTATGCACCCTATGGGAACCTGTCGCTCTCGGTGAGCCTGCCCTCCACCGGCACTATCGAAAAGACGGTCATCGCCTCCGTCACGGAAGCCCTGAAGGCAGACGATGCCTTCCCGGACTGGGAGCGCCTGAAAGAGATTTTCCGCAGTCCCTGCCTGCAGATGATATCGTTCACCATCACGGAAAAGGGCTATTCCGTTTCGCCGGAAGACCTGGAGCGGGGCCTGGCGCCCGTCCTGGCGATGGGCAAGGCAGCCCTCCTCCTTCTGGAGCGGTGGAAGGCCGGCGCCTTCCCCCTCACGGTCCAGTCCCTGGACAACTGCTCCCATAACGGCGACAAAGTCAAGGCCGGCATCCTGGCCTATGCGGAGCGCTGGGCGGCGGACGGCCTGGTGCCGGCGGATTTCCCCACCTACCTCAGGGACCGTTCCAAGGTTACCTTCCCCTGGTCCATGATCGACAAGATTACCCCGCGCCCCCACGCCAGGGTGAAGGCGCTCCTCTCGGCCGACGGCTTCGAGGACAACGAATACATCGAAACGGCCAGGCACACCTTCACGGCCCCGTTCGTGAACGCCGAAAAGGTGCAGTACCTGGTCATCGAGGACGATTATACGGCCGGCCGGCCGCCGCTGGAACTGGGCGGCGCGCTCTTTGCCCCGCGGGAGACAGTGGACAAGGTGGAGACCATGAAAGTGACCACCTGCCTCAACCCTCTGCACACGGCCATGAGCCTTTACGGCTGCCTCCTGGGCTACACGCTCATCAGCGAAGAGATGAAAGACCCGGACATCCGCCTTTTCATCCAGAAGCTGGGCTACATGGAGGCCATGCCCGTGGTCACGGACCCCGGCGTCCTGAATCCCTACGAGTTCATCGGCGAAGTCATCGACCGCCGCTTCCCCAATCCGTTCATGCCGGACGCCCCGCAGCGCATTGCCATGGACAGCAGCCAGAAGATTCCCATCCGCTTTGGTGAAACGCTCAAAAAATACCTCGCCCGCGGACTGGACCTTGGGAACCTCGTGCTCATTCCGCTCACCCTGGCGGGCTATGCGCGCTACCTGAAAGGCATCCGGGACGACGGAACGCCGTTCGAGCCGTCCCCGGATCCGCTGCTTCAGGAGCTGATGGCCGTTGTGGCGCCCCTGGAAGTGGGCCGGCCGGAACAGGATTATTCCTGCCTGAAGGCCCTGTATGGCCGGAAGGACATCTTTGCCGTAGACCTTTATGCCGCCGGCCTCGGCGACCGCATCGAAGGCATGGTGCGGGAGCTTTTCCACCACCGGGGGGCGGTCCGGGAGACCCTCCACAGGTACGTGGAGGCCCGGTAGCGCATTTGGGAAAATGGCAAGGAATTATTAAATTAGCACGCTCAAAACCGAAAACCTAAGAAATTTTCACAATATGGCAAGTTTACCTCACAAGACGCTCCGGGATTCGGCCGCCATCCGCTGGCTGGCCCTGCTGCTCCTGGCGCTCGCAATGTTCTGTTCGTACATCTTCATGGACATCCTGTCCCCCATCAAGGACCTCATGCAGGAAACCCGGGGCTGGGATTCCACGGCCTTCGGCACCATGCAGGGCTCGGAAGTGTTCCTCAACGTGTTCGTGTTCTTCCTCATCTTCGCGGGCATCATCCTGGACAAGATGGGGGTGCGCTTCACGGCCGTGCTCAGCGCCGCGGTCATGCTGGTGGGCGCGTGCATCAAATGGTACGCCATCAGCGATTCGTTCACGGGCAGCGGCCTGGAGACCTGGTTCACCAACAACCTCAACTATATTCCGCTCTTTGACGAGCTGGGCGTGTCGCCCTTCTACCCGGACATGCCCGCCTCGGCCAAGCTGGCGGCCTGCGGCTTCATGATCTTCGGCTGCGGCTGCGAAATGGCCGGCATCACGGTGAGCCGCGGAATTGTCAAGTGGTTCAAGGGCCGGGAAATGGCCCTCGCCATGGGCTCGGAAATGGCCCTGGCGCGCCTCGGCGTAGCCACCTGCATGATTTTCTCGCCCTTCTTCGCCCGGCTCGGCGGCCATGTGGACGTTTCCCGTTCGGTGGCCTTCGGCGTGGTGCTCATGTGCATCGCGCGCCGCACGACGAAGGCCGCGCTGACGACCCAGGAGGCAGCAGCCGAGCGGGAGGGCGCGAGCGCAGCGCACGGGCACCA
>JAEEGL014017667.1_pt1 | contig 29467 bp, 20 predicted proteins | sample 9134231 | NCBI WGS metagenome assembly JAEEGL01 (sample SAMN16246548, study PRJNA631951) | gut metagenome | biome: gut microbiome; feature: rumen; material: fiber-attached | host: Bos | place: Iran: Karaj | collected 2018-10
AAGTCGGAGATCGCCGCCCTGATGGACAACCAGGTGGTGCCGATGGTCTACAGCGAAGGCCGTGTGATGGCATTCAACAACACTACGCTCTACAATGGTGACCTTGATGCCATGAAGGAGTATCCTATCGTACGTGTATTTGACTGGGTGAAGAAGGTGCTGATGAACTTTGTTCATGAGGTGGCTCTCGAGAACTGGGATCCATACAACAGCCCCAAGAACCTGAAGTCTAAGATTCAGGAGTTCCTGAATCAGTACAAGGGCTATGGCAACCTGTTCCAGAACTACGAGATCGGTGAGCCCCGCCAGGATCCTGTCACCAAGCAGATCACCTGCGACATCACCTTGACGCCGTTCTATGCTGCCAAGAACTTTATCATCAAGGTCGCTGCTGACAAGAAAGACAAGCAGGCTGCCCTTGAATAAGATAAAAATCACTGCATTTCGGACAGAAATCGGGGGTCTTCCCCTGGCTTGTCCGAAATGCTGTTTATTGTCCGAACTAAAAACTAAGAAAAAGTTGTTATTTGTTGGAACTAGACGAAAAAGTCCTTAACTTTGCATCAACAAAAATAAAAAACAACAAGTACAACAAAAAAACAAAACATTATTAATAACCCTTTTAAAACATTACAACTATGGCAAAGACACCAGTTTCAATGAAGATCGACGGTTACAAGGACCGTGAAGTGATGAAGGTAACTTACGAGTTCAATCAGTCAACAGACGTAGAGGGCCAGATGGCCGGTATCCCCCGCGGTGGTAAACTCTGCGTACGAGTAAAGGCTCTGAACGATGGTACTCCTGATCTGCTCGCTTGGATGACAGAGCGCAATCTGCCGAAGAACGGTTCAATCGACTTCCTGGAGACAAAGACCGGCAAGGCTATGAAGAGCATCAAGTTCACCAATGGCTACTGCGTTAATTTCGAAGAGAAGTGGGAAGACAAGTTGGGTCACTTCGAGGAAGTCACCATCACCTGCAAGCAGCTCGAGGTAGGTTCAGTGAAATACGAGAACGAATGGGCATAATGCTTCGGAATGAGAGTTAAAAAATAATAGTTAAGAATTAAAGAATAGAAAGGAAACATATTATGGCAGAGAATGTAACACCGGTACAGTTGTCCGTTAAAGATTTCGAGAAAAGAGAAGTGTTGATGCTTGACTACAAGTTTGACCAGGCAACAGATCGTGAAGGACAGATCGCAGGTATTCCTCGTGGCGGACGCGTCACCATCCGAGTAAAGGCTATGAACGATGGTAACAACCAGTTGCTGCAGTGGATGCTCGCTCCCAACGATCCACGCGACATGGAAGTTGTATTCTTCAATACCGTTGATGGTTCAACGATGAAGTCTCTGAAGGGCACAGGATGCTATTGCGTCAACTACAAGGAGAGCTGGGAAGACGGTCAGGAGCATTTCGAGGAGATCGAGGTAGTATGCCAAACTCTTGAGAACGGCCCCGTGAAGTTTGAGAACCCCTGGAAGTAATATTCACCAATAAGGTAGCCAGTTAGCCCGTCGCTGGCTGGCTACCTTTATAAAAAACACGCACCCATGGCACTACTTACCACATTAGCATTATCAGGCTCACAGTATCAGTACAAAGTAGCTGATTTCCGTTGTCGCTTTGTACGACGCTACAATCAGTTCAATCCTGAGTCGGCTCCTTGCTGTGATTGCATCGAGATGACTGTGATAGCACCAGATACGGACGACTATACCTTCTATGAGTGGTATATCAACCGCAGCATCATGTCGGGAAAGCTGATCTATGAGTTGCCTGTTACCGTGAGCAGCAATATGGAGGTCAGAAAGATTGAGTTTAAAGATGCGCAGTGTTTCTCCATCAAGGAAGATTACGACATCGATAAAGACAGTCGCCGACTGCTCACCCTGTCTATCGTACCAGAGAAGGTTTCTATGGATAACGTATCGTTTGCTCATCTATAGTCTTCTTTAAAACCTTCCAAAACTATAATTTCGTTTACAAATGTTCGCGTACCTATTTTTATTTAAGGCACACACATTATGGCAGAAATAGATCAAGATATGAAAGAGATAAAGGTAATGATATTTAGTGGCGACTTGGCTAGATTCGCTGACTCTTCCTTTAACGATGTGGTCTTAAAAGACCGCTTTGCGCAGAGCAAGGGATTTACCATCCAGCAGTTCTCATATAACTGTGAGCTGAGTCGAAATGAAGTTAATACTGTCTATGGACAGTCCGGCAATGTGATTGTCGACTTCAGCATCAGAGTGATGCGCAACGACCAGATCCTGTTCTACGAAAAATTAAAGGAACTGGCTGCCGACCGCTTCTCCTTTGTCTTTAATGGATCATTCGATAATGGTCAATTCAAGGATTTCGACAGTGCTATTGTTGTCGATGGCTACGTGGTTGATGTGGAAGAACACGCTGCCAACGACGAGCAACAGGCTCTGATGAATGTCAAGCTGTTGGCCCGCGAGTTGACTTATGTCCACAAGAGTGGCACTCATTTGGTTTTGAATATTAGTAACAATTAACCTTTTTCCTTATTTCTATCTATGAACATATCGAAGCTCAATCTAAAAATCGACACAACGACCATCCAATACAGCAGTGAGGTGACCGTCCAAATTGACAGCAAAAGCTATGCACTCTCACTGATTAGTCTTCGTTATCATAAGAAGATGTTTACGCCTGGCCATATCATCGCTAAGATTCAGATGAAAGAATCTAGCACGTCTGCTACGAAGACAGCACCAGCTCTTGACAAGGTTGTTGACCTGTTCTCGAAGAAAGTTGTTACACTATCTGATGATGCGGCAACAGTGGCAGAAGGCTACTATGTCCATACAGTATGTCCTGAATACCGTCGCCTCAGCGATGGACAGTATGTTTATGTGACACTCCATATATATAGTCCGGATCATAAGTTGACTCAGAATAAATTCTGTAAGACGTATGTAAACCAGAAGTTGTCGTCTGACATCCTGAGTGTGGCGGACAACACCATCATGGCCAAGGCGGGCTTTACAGCCAATAATACGGATTTCAAGAACCTCCGTTTCTTGAACTATTTCTATGTCGACTCGAGCGAGCCGGATGAAAGTAAGAAGGTGAAGCCTCGCGAGTTTCTGCAGCCCTATCTGGTGCAGTATAACGAGAGCTTCTACGACTTAGTGGCACGTACCGCCAATCGTTGCGGTGAATTCTTCTTCTATGAGGGCGGCAAACTCAATCTGGGTTTGGCTGCCGATAGTGCCCCTGAGACTAAGGATGTTGACATCTATCTGGATAATGCTCTCTCTGTTAACTACGAGAACATCTGTTCGTCGGTCATCTCTGATGTTGAGACCCGTTTCGTTAACACAATGGAGTCGTCCCCCACACTGTATAGCAGCAAGAACTATGTCGCTTATGACGAGTTTCCCTTCGAGGATTATCTGGGGATGGACTTCGAGGAAGATAGCTTTATGACCTTTGCTGAGGCGATGTTTACTGATGCCTGGACTGAGATTTGCAAAAACCTGAATGCTATTCTGAGTATGTCAAGCGTTAGCTCTATGATTTCCAAATTTGCTGTAAGATGGGCTGATGCTGCGCTAAGTGCACCGGGCAAGATGTTGAAGGCTAACCGCAAGGGTAATGACTCCTATGTGAAGTCAACTGATGGCAGTGGTGCCAACCTGCATGCAAGTGAACAGTATGATTCTACCAAGAAGACGGCTCGCCTGTATGGTTCTATGCTCACGGAAGAAGATCAGAAGAAAAATCCGGATTTCCGTCAAGGATTGTCTCACAAATTCTACCAGTTTGTATCTAAGGCCATCGACAACGTTTCTGCTAAGATGGTAAAGGTAAATGTTGGCTCACAGCAGAAATCATTCTCACTGGGACAGTATGTGGTTTTCGAGAGTAAGGCCACCGTCGCTGCCAACGAGGCTTCAGAGTCTCCGAAGGCATATTCCAAATACATTGTTGTCGATGTGGAGGAAGTGCTGAAGAGCGATTGCAATGAGCCTATCGAACAGCGTCTCGTATTGATGCCCTGCTATTCAGCAACCGTCAAAGTGAACGATTCGGACACCACGTTGACAGTCCCCTGTCCGCCAAGAATAGTTCCTTTCAGCAAGACATCAGGAACCCAGCGCGCCTTTGTTGCAGTGAGTGGTGATCCCCAAGGCTTTGGTCGTGTCTGTATCCGTTATCCTTGGCAGATGGAAAGTGATGCATGCTCACCTTGGATTCGTATGGCAGTACCTTTTGCCCCCAACGACTCGGGCGATAGCAAGGGTGGATTCTATTTCCAGCCAAACCAGGGTGATGAGGTGTTGGTAGACTATGAGAATGGCAATATCGAACATCCTTATGTTATCGGTGTGTTATATACTGGCAGAAGTTCTCTTTCAAAGCCTTCACGCATTATTGCCTCACAGCGAGGACACTCTATCCAGTTTAATGATGACGATTCGGTAACCGACTTCATTGGTGGCATTGTTCCAGCTGTCTCGCAGATAGAAAAGTATATCAAGTTGACTTCGTTTGATTTCAAGGATATGGGTATTCCCACCGGAAAAGACAACGTATTTGCTGGAGGCGTAACCATTTGCGACAAGTGGGGTCTTTATAAAATTGACGCATCGGCAACCAAACGTGCTGTGTCCATCAATTCGCCCTTTGGTAAGGTGGATATCAATGCCTTTACGGGCATTACCATCTCGGCTCCCAACGGTGACATCAAGATTGCTGGAAAGAACATTACTCTTGAAGCAGGTAATGAGGTCAAGATCGTCTCGGGCAAGAATATCGATGAGAAGGAGCACGATGGAGGCACCCTGGGTGATTTGGCTAAAGGTGTAGTGGACAATTTGGTTTCCACAGAATTGGCACCTTTCACTGATATGAGTCTTGCTCGTTCGCTTTTCGAGTGTTTCTGCAAGCCAGTATCAGGCACAATGTCTCTCCAGTCGGGTCGCTATATGCTGCTCGCTGCAGGTGGTGGTAAGGTGGCTATCCCCAATAGGGGCTATAGTGCCAACGGTCTGAAGAAGAAGGACGAAGACAATGTCAAGAAATTGAAGTTGTCGAAGAGCATCTTAAAGATCAATGATAAGGTCGACGAATGGTATAATAGTATAGCTACTTTATATGAAAGTTGTAAACATTCACTTGATTCTGTAAAGAGTCACCCGAACTTCGGCAAATTGACAAAACCTGACAAGACCAAGTTATTTGAGGTTCTTTGTAATTCGACTAAAAATTTCGAATTGGCTGACGTGACGTTTAGTGAAAACAACACGGATGCAAATAGAACTGATATAAGAGACTATTTGAATGCAGCACGTCCAATAGCTCCATTCCTTCTTAATAAGGTCAAAGAATGGTCTGAACAGGAATTCCCTGATGACCCAAATACATACTGTGAAGAGATGAACCAGATACGTAAGTCATTGGCCGATAATATGTTCCCTGAATTTGTCGGAAAGATCAAGGGTAAGACGGAGGACTTCACTAGTTCATTAGACGCCATTGGTTCAGCTGCAAACAAGAAAGAGCTTAAGCGCATGATGATTGAGAAATTGATTGGCAAACTGAAAGTAGTGGCTCAATGTCCGGAGAGCACTAATCTTCCAGAGACCTTCTCATCCAAAGATGACTATGGTAATGATGCCAAGTGGGAAAAGTATGTCAAAATGCTCGATGACTATGATAAATCGTTATCGGTAGCAGGTAAGGTAAGCAGTGCTATTGGCGACAAATTCAAAGAGAGTATGACCAAAAATCTGAACCCCTTCGTCACCTATAATGAGAATCAGGTATGGGATACATGCAAGCAAGGTGAGATCCTGTTCGCCGATAAGGGCAAGAATGAAACTATCAATATCGTCAATGGCGTGCTGAACCGTACCCCGAATGTCGATGGTTACGACAAGCAGCTGAAAGACTTATTAGCAAATATTTAATTAAGGAGTAGACAACTATGGCAAAGCAATTTAAAGATACGATACTGGCCGATTGGAAAAAAGAGGTATTCGATTTTAAAGGTAAAGTCAATAATGCCTTAGATGAAATCCATAAGTGTAAACAGCAAATTGCAGCCTTGAAAGCTGAGTTAGTTGATGAATCTACCGGTGGTCAATATATCAGGGACAATGAGTGTATTATACTCTCTGCTCCAAAAATCATCATTGGCAATGTCGAAAAGAGTGGTGAACTGAAAGGTGGTGGTGAAATCATTATCCGTGGTGGCAAACTCGGCATTGATGGTGTAGGCAGTGGCGGTAGCATCAATCTGCGTGCCAATGCTATTAGTCAGATAGCTGTCGACCCAGGTATTGATGGTAAAGAGGCTGTTGTTTATGAAAACTCGTCGATCATTTCACAGGCTCGCAGCATCCTCATTGATAGCAAATCACCCGTTATTGATGCCCAAAAGAAGGGAACCTTTTTGTCTCCAAAAGCAACGGAGGGTATCACTATTTCTGCCGAGAAGGGCATCACGGTTGCCGCTACTTTAGGTAATACCAAGAAAAAGGAGGCTATCAAAGTCCTGAAGGATTCGTTAAATAAGGAGAAATCGGATTTAACAACAAGTATTGGCAACATAGCAACTGCTATTAATGAAGATATTACTAATATCAACGCTATTTTGAAAGATCAGACTGACCTAGAAGCTGATGATGTTGATCTGCGCAAGACGAATATCCTCGCTATTGACGAACTTAATGTCCGTCTGAAGACGAAAATCCCATTCTTCTACAAGCACATGATAGATTATGCTAATGATGTTTCCCGCCTAGCAGAGGTAGAACGCGAATTGGCCAATCTTACGAGTGAGGATTCGGCAGTTGATAGCGCTAAAGCCAATTTCGATAAAGAGACGACTGGTAGTAAACTATCACTTAAGGGTGAACAGATCAACGTCCATTCTGTTGACGGCGATGGTAACTGGCGTACCAATCCAGAGGCAGCTATCGATATCCGTGGCAACTATGTCAAGGTTCATACCCACGAGAAGGATGAGAAACTCGCAGCAAAGGGACGTGTAGATATCGAGGCTCGTAACGTGAAGGTTTCAACACGTGAGAGCAATGATCTTACCTATGATGAAAATAGTAAGATCAAGACTGGTAAGTTCCCGCTGGCTACCGACGGAAAAATTCTCTTGGAGTCAAGAACGCTGAACTTCGATTCTACCAGCTACGAGCAGACCGATGTAGATAAGTTCAAAGAGACTGAACTGAAAATGGGCAGCTCATTCGATGTGCGCACAGAGAACATCAATTTCAATACCAACGACGCTGAGGGTAAAGCTGTCGGTAAGTTTAAGGTTAACACCAAGAAGATTAGGTTGCAGTCGCTCGACGTTGAGCACAAGAAGGAGATGAGCAAAGATGAGCTGGGCAACTTCATCGTAGAGAAAGACAAGGCCGGTGATATGGCTGAAGCCAGCGTAGCTTATATTCTTTCAGAGAACATCTCTGTGGGTTATAAGAATAGCGAGAAGAAATCGAAGGAACGTGTTGCCAAAATGGTACAGATTATGGCAGAAGAGTCTACCAAACTGTTAAACAAGAAAATGGCTACTGTCGGTACAATCGGCGATAAGAAGTCGTTTGTCTGCTTCAAGGATGGCAAAGCCTCGTTGGGCGGTGATAAGACGATCTTGTCTGGCGAGTTGACCGTAGAAGGAAAAGCCACTATCAAGGATAAGCTGACAGGCACTGAGATTGAAGCTAAGAATGTCACAGCTTCTGGTACGCTTAAAGGTAGCAATCTACAGGATGGTATGGGTACTCCCGTTCAAGGCAACGCGAACCCTGAGAAGTTAGACGAGAAACCTGAGGAGGTTGATAAAGATAAAGACGGAAATGAATAATACCCTATAGGCATGACGTTCAGAAGATGGGTCGTAATGATGCTGGCGCTCTGGATGGTAGCGACCACACAGGCACAGCAGATGACGGTGGAGGATTTCACTCGTCTGAAGCGACCTTTCTGGAAACGTTCCAAGGTGACCGTTGACAAGCAGAAAGCCATCATCGACTTCATGACTGAAGAGAAAGGCTTTACTTTCACGGCCAATGGCAAAGAGCCTGCCGAGGTAGAGGAGGGCGATGGCATCATCACGGTGAAGGTGCCTACCAAGACCCGCCATATTACCATTAAACACGCTACTTACGGACAATACACATGGCGTGTTCCTGTCAAGTACCTCAAGCGCAAGAAGCACTATAAGGCGCGTTTGATTGCTGTTGATGCTACCAAGGAGTATAAGTTGCAGAAACAGTGGGTCGTCTTCAAGGTTTCACCAGAGAATGCCATCGTACATGTCGACTCTACCGTCACTCTGGTACGAGGAACCAATCCTTCCTTCTATCTGGCCCTCGGATCGCACACCTATCAGGTTGAGGCTCCTTTCTATGAGAGTGTTGCCGATTCTTTCCAGTTGGCCGATTCGGCAAAGATGACCATCGATGTCAAGCTGCAACCCCAGTATTCTTTCCTGACAGTCAGAACAGAGTGGCCCACTGGTGACATCCATATTGACGGCAAATCCATAGGAAAGGGCGAAGCAACCAGTCAGCGACTGATGGCAGGCAACCATCGCCTGTCGGTATTCCTTGGAACGGCTTGCTGCTATGATGAGACCATCAGTCTGTCACCTGCTGAGAAGAAGGTTGTCACACTGACCCGCAAGGATTTCCACTTGCATCCACTGAAGCCGACGACTCCAGTAGCAGTAACACCTCAGCAGAAAGTACTGCCAGCAACAACAACGACAACATCGTCATCAACGGCAGCCCCCTTATCCGCTTCTGCCAAGGCGATGGCCAGCACACCAGTGATAGAGGCCCCTGTGACCTTAATAACCTCGGATGCCAATATAGAGATATTGGTAGATCGTGAACCCAAGGGACGCGGACAGTGGAGCGGTAAACTCGATGGCGGCTACCATCTGGTGACCACCAGAAAGGATAGCATCGAGTCGGTTGCCACATCTTTGTGGATCTCCGACAGTTTCCCTCAGGAGGTGAATCTTGCTGTTCCAGAGACCAGTGTCGCCATGCTCAACATTCATAGCAATATCGAAGGGGCAAGCATCTATATCGACAACATCCCCATGGGTGTTACACCCTGCATTATCACTGGACTGCCTATCAATCGTACCTATGTCGTGCGTCTGAGCAGTCCCAAACATAAGGATAGGAAGGCCAGCGTCAAACCGTTAGGAAACCAGCTGACCGATGTTTTTATCCAGATGAAATAATAATAATTAAAAACATATAAATATGAAACTAGATCTTGAAATAGTTCTCAGCGAGTACGAAAACGTACTTGGAGGTTATACCGGATTATTTTGCTTCCGTTTGATAAACCTCTGTGTGAAGGCCGACCCGTCTTGCCTGCTTCCAGCAGTCATTAAAGTAAGGGGTCAGGAGATGAAAATTGAGCAAGTGGCCAAAGTTGGCATACGTGCTGAAGATCAATTGGATGTCTATCCTTTGCACGAAGACTTGATGCTCTCTATCAGTAAAGGCATTATGGAAATTCATCCAGAGTTTAAGATGAGTGAGGAAAAGGCAAAGCTTGATAACGGCAAGGACTACCGCTATTTGCGTTTCACGATGCCTGAAGTCAACAAGGACCGTCGTGATGTGCTTAACAACGGCGTTGAGGTCTTCTTCAATGAGTGCAAGACTCAGGGGGACACTGCCAAACAGAAATATGCCCTGAAGATGAAGAACGAGATGCGAGGCTGTTCGCGTCAGGATGTTGATGAAGCCCAAGATAAGTTCGACTCTATCTCCGACAATTTCAAGAAGATGATCAATACCATTGTTGAAGACAAGAAGAAGGAGATTGCCGAGGCCTACCAGCGTTATTGTGAAAATCAGTCCAATAGTGCCTCTGTACTCAACCAGAGTGCTGCTCATAACGACAGTGCTAAAAGTTCCTTCCGCGGTAAGAAATAAGATGCTCCTTTAGTCGATACCATTATGAAGGCCCAACAGTGTGTTTTAACTATTGGCGACATCAACATTAAGTACAGTGAAGAAACGTCTGTCAAAGTAGGAGGTGGAGATTACCGACTCACCCTCCTCTCTTTGCGTTATCACAAGAAGATGTTCCAGCCAGGAAAGATTGATGTTTCCTTACAGTTGCAGGAAGCTTCGACCAGTGCCGACAAGAGTGTACCTTCATGCGAGGCCGTTAACAAATTGTTCCTGGACAAGTTGGTAACACTGTATGATGACGTGAGTTATGTCGCTCAGTACTACTATGTCTACAAGGTACAACCTATGTTTCGTCGTGCCAGTGATGGCCAGTATGTCTATATCAAATTGGAGATATTCAGCCCGGATCATAAACTGACACTCGACAAGTATTGTCGGGCGTATGTGAATAAGAAATTGGGTGCAGATATTCTGATGGATGCTGTTAAAAAAGGCATAGCTCATGAAGTAGGGTTCATTGAAGATGCGGTGGATATCAGCAAGCTGCGCTTTCTCAACTATCTCTATGAAGACCAGACAGAGTCAGATGCTACGAAAAAAGTGAAGTCCCGCGAGTTCATCCATCCCTATTTGGTACAGTATAACGAGAGCTTCTTTGACTTCATGGCGCGTACGGCTAACCGTTGCGGTGAGTACTTCTATTACGAGGACGATATCTTGCATCTGGGTCTTGATGACTATGAGGTACAAGACACGACTCCTAACCATAGACGTGTTGATATCAACAAGGACGAGGCACTTTCGTTTGGCTACGAAGAGGTTGCTCCTTCTGTTGTCGATGTCGCAGACTTCTCTGTCAATGGTATGGGCGACAAAGCTGGCAGCTATACTTCTGCCGATTATGCCTATCGCAACGAGGTGACGTTCGACGAGTTCTTCGGAATGAATTTCCAAAAGAATCAATTTTCCTCGTTCCTTGAGGAACTGGTGCCTTCCAAATGGAAGGCCATTCCTGAACTGATGGGTTCCCTACTCACAGGTGGTATTGCTGGAGCCGTGGCTTATGTGGCAGGTTTGGCCATCCCTATGGTCTTTTTTGCCAAAGGCCAGGCTAAGACGAAGAACAAGATTGGCAACGCCCAGTGGGTACTCGACAGTGATGGCAACGGCAAACAGAGTCATGCTAGCGAGCAATACGACAAGAGTAACTATACGGCCACCCTTTATGGTTCGCTGCTTACCCAGGAGAGTAAGGCGCTCAATCAGGAGTATCGTCAGAATTTGGACGAAACTTTCTTCCGTTTTGTCTCCAAGGGATGCCAGACCGTCGGTCAACATCTTATTCGCATCGATTTAGGCACAAAGAATACTACCTATAAGTTGGGTCAGCGCGTGACTTTCGAGAGCGTACGTCAGCTTGAAAAGAACGACAATAGTTCAACGTCAAAGCCTTCTCAATTACCCAGATATATCGTTGTCGAGATTATTGAAACGGTCAAGTCTGACGGAACGAATAATTCCTTTCCTGGACAGCAATTGGTGCTGGCACCGCTTTATTACACCAAGACCAAGATGTTCTCGGAGACTGACGATGTTGAAGTATCACTGCCTTGTCCGCCCATCATGTGTCCGTTGGTTAGAAAGTCTGAGCCTCAGCGTGCCTATGTGGCTGAGTCGAAGGATCCTGAGGGCTTCGGACGCGTATGCATCCGCTATCCCTGGCAGAAGAAGGATGATGACTCATCGCCCTGGATACGTATGACGACGCCCTATGCGCCTAACACTACTGAGGATAATGGTGGTGGATTCTATTTCCAGCAGTGCGTGGGCGACGAAGTGTTGGTAGGTTATGAGGGGGGCAACATTGAGCATCCCTATGTGATAGGTGCCCTTTACACCCGACGTGCCAAGGCACCTCGTAGTGGTTCTGTATTCCATTCTTGGAGTCCTTCAAATCACGAGAAGGAGCCTGGCGACTTGCTGACCATTGCTTCGCGCAAAGGCCACTGCATACAGTTCGACGACAATGGTAATGCCGAGGATTTCCTGCGCAGTGCTCTTCCTGGTCTCGACCTGATTAAACCGCTGACCAATAAGCTTGGTTTCACACGATTTGACAAAGGCATGAATTCATGCTTCTCGGGCGGTATGGCAATCAAAGACAAGTGGGGCATCTACAATATATCCTGTTCCACCACTAACCGTACTATCAAAATTGATTCACCCTTTGGCAGTGTCGGTCTCAACGCCTTTACCGGCATTACAATCAATGCCCCCTGTGGCGACGTTAAGATTGCTGGTAAGAATATCACGCTTGAAGCTGGTAACGAGATAAAGATGGTGTCAGGTCTGAATGTGCCTAAGGGTGAAAGCATCGGACGCGATCTCATTCTGATGGGTATTGCCAAGGCTACTGTCGAAAAGACGCTAGCCAAACTGGTCGATCTCACCTTGGTGCGTAGCGTTATCGAGACGTTGCTGAAACCCATTGCAGGCAACATGACCATCAAATCTAATCGCTATATGTGCATCGAGGCAGGTAAGGGTCATGCCATGATTCCTAATAAAGCCTATACTCTTACCGGACTGAAAGGTACTACAACGGAAGCAGGTAAGGGAATCTTCAATACTGTCGTCGATGAACGCATTCGCGTGTCCAATACCATCATGCTGATTGATTCCGTAGTAGACAAATGGACTGATAGCATCTATTCCCAATATTCCGATTGCCTCAGTAAGTTGGCGGCCTATCGTGGTTCTGTCATTCAAGAGCCGACAGCAGACAATTTTGTTAGCAAGTGCTTTAGTGATGCTGCCTACGATCATAGCATACTGAAATTTGAGGACGGCACTGATAACGCCGATAAAGGACGTTGTAGTAACATAGCCTCTTCACTCTTCGATGCTGTCAAGGCTCTGCAGAATTATTGCAAGGATATCAAGAGTGGCAATAAGGACATTCCTAAAGATGATAAGCGCAAGTGTACCTCGACGTTGAAGAAGGTATTAGCCAAAAACTGTCCGCAGGCCATCAGCGATATCGCAGATGGAATAGAGAAATTTGCATCCGAACCGACCAGTTTCCTGCTCCTTAGCTCCCAATACAAGCGCATGTTGGCTTTCCATCTCATCAAGGAGACGAAGGCCGTTGAGTCGACAGCCAAAACGACTTTGGGCTCATACGATAGCTTCAGCAATGCCGGCGAATGGGCTAACTTTATTCAGTGCTTGGAAATATGGACGGGTAAGAGCGTTGATGGAAAGATGGGGGCAGTCACCCGCTTCGCCAAGGAAGCATTCGATAATGCACGTGCGATGACACGTGATAATGTCAATGCCTTGCGAGCCCTCTCCGACAGAAAGGCGTGGAGCGATTTTCAGCATGGTGAGATTCTCTTCTCCGATAAGGAAGGTTCTGAGACGATGAACTTCGAGAACGGTGGTCTGAACCACAAGACCAATGAGGATGGATTTACCGAACAGATCAAGTCGCTGTTGGCCAAATTGTAACTGATGACTATAGTATATAGATTATGGCATATACAAAAGACAATATATTTGAAGAGTGGTTGGCTATCGCAGATGAATTCAAAGCTAAACTTGATGCGACGCTCGATGAGGTCTCGCATGCCCGCAATGAAGTCATGCAGGTGAAAAGTGACATCATGAACCAGCTCAACGAAGGTCAATATCTGTGGGACAAGAAGCGTATCGTGATTTCTGCTCCAGAGATTATCATCGGTCATGTCGACCGCAATGGTGACTATAAAGGTGGAGGTCATGTCAGGATATGTGGTACTGGCATCAATGTCGATGGCGTCAGTGAAGGTGGTAATGTGAACATCACAGCTCCTCGCATCAACGAGGTCGCAGCCAATCCGGGCATTGACGGCATTGCCAGTATAGTAGGCTCTACCTCTTCTATCACCCAGGTAGCCCGCAATATCGTTTTTGATAGCCAGAATCCCAAAGAGGCCGAAGGTCGCGGCGCTACATTCCTTGACACCCCTTCGGCTCCCGGTATCACTTTGCATGCTGATACTGCCATCGACATCCAGGCCGTCAAATCGAAGAAGCAGAAGGAGAAAGCCATCGAAGACTGCAAAAAGAAGCTCACCAAGATGCAAAAGCAGTTTACTTCCGATATTGCTGATGTTGAGCGTTCTATAGCGCCCATCATGATGGGTATTAATAGTACGCTGAAAAGGGAAAAGATTTATTCTGCCACCGATGATTTTACCCGTGCCAATGTATTGGCCATTGATGAACTGCATACTTCTTTGCAAAGTGTGGCGCGCAATTTCGACCAGCTCTACAATGAAATGATTGACCGCCTGACGCGCCTTGCCGAGGTCAACCGCCGTATCAAATGTCTTGAGAATGAGGATAAGGAACTCGGCAAGATTGACGATGAGAAGTTCAAGAAGGATGACCACGATACGTCTGTCAACATCCAGTCAGAGAAGATATCGCTGAATCTTCGCGATGGTGACAATCAGTGGCGTCTGAATGAGAAAGCAGGTATTGAACTACAAGGTAACAATATTCAGATTACTTCTGCACTTACCAATGGCGAGTTGCCGCCAACAGATGCACAGAGCAGAATCTATATCAATTCGCGTAATGTCGACATCGGCACGTTGGATACGAAGGCGACTTTCAATAAGGAAACGGGTGAAATTGATGAGGCCACCTTCATTCCCACTGGCACTGTCATTATCCAGTCGAAGATTGTTAATTTTGATGCTATTGATATGCATCTTACGAAGGATGGCAAGCTTGAGGAGACGAAGCTCGCGACCGATAGTCAGGTTAATATACGCACCGCTAATTTCAAGGTGAATACCCATAACGAGAAAGGCGAGGCAAGCGGTAAGTTCTGCGTTAATAGTAAGGCTATCTCCATGAAATCTTCTGATATCGATGAGTACAAGACTGAGTTGACGGTTGATGACCAGAATAATGTCGTTCATCAGGAACTCAAAGATAAGGGTGTTGCCAAGGACAGCGAGATGCTGCTGCTTTCCGATCAAATCAATGTCGGCTTCAAGAACAAGAAGATGGCCGCAAAGACTGTCAATGTCATCTCTAACGAGAAAACTCTGATTCATAGTAACAAGGAGAACGCGGTGGCTGCTGGTCCCGATTTTGGTGCCAAGAGCAGTGTGGAACTCAAGGATGCCGGTGTTGATGTCCTTACTGAAGGCTCAGCAGTCGTTTCTGGCAAGGGCGGTGTCAAAATCCAAGGCGAAGTCAACCTCAACTCCAAGCTTACCGGTACCGACATCGAGGCTAAGAATGTCAAAGGCTCTAGTTCTGTCGCTGGTCCCAATATGGCCGACGGTATGGCTGTCGCCGGTGCGAAAGGTTCTACTAAAGCCTGCACGAAACAAGAACTTAAAGATTCAGAATTATAAGATATGGTATACGAAATAGAGAAACTCCATAGCGAGTACGCTAAAGTCCTCGACGCCTATACAGGGTTGCTGACCATCCGTTCGTTCAACCTGTTGGTCAAGGCCCATCCCGTTGCTCTCATCCCTGTGACGGTTGAAGCGTATGGTGCTGAATGCAATCTTGAGGATGTTGCTGACGTAGCCATTCCTGACGATGACCATTTTGAGTTATATCCCAAGAATGAAGAATTCCTCAAGGATATCGGCAAGGCCGTGTTCGATGTCCATCCAGAGTTAAAGATGGAGGTTGCCTCTCAAGTCCAGAGGGTCGATAATGATAGTATCGAGCAGCATTATTTACGTCTTGAGGTTCCTTATGTCGACAAAAAGCGTCGTGACATACTGCTCCAGGGGGTTGACCTCTGTCATGAGGATGTGAAGGCCCAGTATGAGGAAACCCGCCTCAAGTATACCGCCAAACTCGCAGAGACACTTCTCGCCATGCCTGATGTCGATGGTGATGCTGCTAAAAAGCGCTTTGCAGAAACGCTCAAGAACCATCAGGAAATAGCTCGTCAGACTATTGAAGACAAGAAACAGGAAATCGAAGAGGCCTATAAGCGCTATTGTAACAAGCGAGCCTCCAGTGCTGCTGCTACTGACGAGGAGGATGCAGCCCTTGGCAACGATGCCAAGAGTTCTTATCAAATGTCGGAATTCGAAGAAGAGGAGGAGACGACTACTTCCTTCCAGATGTCTGAATTTGAGGATGATTATTAATGATACATAAATACTGAGTTATGAACCCACAAGAATGTAAGTTAGAAATTGGCGATATCGTTATTAAGTATAGCGAGGGAACTACTGTCACCGTTGATGATAATAGCTACGTGATTTCCCTTCTGTCTTTGCGGTATCACAAGAAAATGTTTGAACCTGGAAAGGTAGATGCAGCCGTGCAGCTGCAAGAAAACTCGACCAGTGCAGACAAGAAGGTGCCCACGAAGTTCGATGTCATCAGGCTGTTCTCCGGTAAATCGGTGTCGTTGTCCGATGACAAGGGCACTGTTGTCAAGGACTACTACGTTTACAAGGCACAACCCGTCTTTCGCCGTTCCAGCGACGGACGCTACGTCTATATCACCCTGCAGATCTACAGCCCCGACCATAAGTTGACGCTCGACAACTATTGTAAGACCTATGTCAACTGCAAGTTGGGTGGCGATATCTTGACCAACGCTATGAAGAAGGCTGATGATGAGAAGGATCAGGGCATTCTGACAAGAGCAGGCTTCACAGATGAGACTGTTGACTTTAACAATAACCTTCACTTCCTGGAGTATCTCGTCAAAGAAGAGGAAATTCAGACAGAAGGGGATAAGAAGATAACAAAGATAACAAAGCGTGAGTTCATCCAGCCTTATCTTGTGCAGTATAACGAGAGTTTCTACGATTTGGTGGCGCGTACGGCCAACCGTTGCGGCGAGTTCTTCTATTATGAGGATGGAATCTTGCGCATGGGTCTAAAGGAACCACAGTCCGCCGATGAAGTCAAGAATATCAATCCTGACACTGCTCTGACAGTCAGCTATGATGACGAAGCCAATACTTCACTGCTCTTCAAGGATACTATACAAGAGAGAGTATATGTCAATGGTATGGGAGTGTCGGCTGGCGAGAATGCTAAGGAAGATTATGCCCTCAACGACGAAGTGCCCGTCGACGAGTACCTTATCAATGCCGTCAAAAAAGACGAGTTTGGTGATGTGTTTAAGCTGGGCTTCAAATCGGGCCCTCACTGGGCTTTAGATGCTCTCAACGCCCTTCTGCGTATGAGCAGCTGGACGAGCATGGTTACCCAGCTGGGTGTCAAGTACTTAGACGCCTGGACCACTGCTGTGTCCATTGCCAATCAGCTTGACGAAAAGGGCAATGAACAGTGGGTGAAGTCTGAAGACGGTACCGACAAGAATATCCATGCCAGTGAACAGTACGATAGTAGCACTGAAACGGCAACACTCTATGGCTCGATGCTCACCAAGGAGATCAAAGAGAAGAACTATAGCTTCCAGCAGAACCTCAATGCCAAGTTCTACCAGTTTATCAATCGAGGCTGTAAGGCTGTCTCTGAACATCTTATTAGCCTTAATCTGGGGGCCAGCCTGGAGTCCCACATGCTGGGCGACACTGTCACGCTGAATAATTCAGATGATGTCTCCGACGTCTTGGACCATTATATCGTAGTAGAAGTCAGCGAGGTCATTAAGAGCGAGACTCAGAATGCCCAGAAAGAAGACTGGCAGATAGGAGAGAAGGTCGTGCTGACGCCACACTACTTTGTGAGTGTAAAGAAGGGCGAGGAGGGCGAAGATAATACGAGTTCTGACATATCTCTCGAGCTGTCTATTCCGCCCACTATGCTGCCTGCCGTCAAGTCTGCCGGTCCACAGCTGGCCTATGTCGCAGAGAGTGAAGACCCATTGGGCTTCGGTCGTGTATGTATCCGTTACCCGTGGCAGAAAGAAGACGATCCCTCATCGCCGTGGATTCGTATGATGGTGCCCTTCGCACCTCACGATACTGAAGAGAATGGTGGTGGTATGTATTTCCAGCCGTCAGAGGGTGACGAGGTAATGGTCGACTATGAGAATGGTAACATCGAGCGTCCATACGTTCTTGGCTCGTTCTTCACAAACCGTACCAAGTCGCCTAAAAAACGCTTGACATCCAAGGCGCCACAGGGAGAGCGTACCATCGCTTCGAAAAAGGGTCATAGCATCCAGTTTGACGATGGTGATACGCTGTCCGACTTTATGGGTGCCATGGCTCCGACGCTGGGACTTGTCCAGAAGTATGCCCGATATTTCGATGGCGAGAACGTGCAGTGGGGAGTAGACAGCTGTCTCTCAGGAGGTATGACGCTGACCGACCGTATGGGTTTCTACAAGATCTCAGCATCGACCACCGAGCGTACCATCAATATCAGCTGTCCCTTTGGTGAGGTGGGCATCAATGCCTTCACAGGCATCACCATCTCGGCACCCAATGGCGACATCTCCATCAAGGGTAAGAATGTCTCTATTGAGGCCGGTAACGAGGTGAAGATAGTCTCTGGTCAGTTTATTGACGAGAAGAAGAAAGCTGCCAGCGAAAGCCTCGCAGACCTGGCAGCCTCTGGAATCAATAGTCTGGTAGGAACCTACCTTGCCCCACTTACCGACTTCAGCCTGTTCCGTTCTATCGTCGATGTTCTTGTGAAACCTATTTCGGGCACGACGACCATCAAGTCGGGTCGCTACATGCTGCTGATGGCTGGTGGCGGCAATGCCGAGATTCCCAATAAGGGCTATAGCGTTACTGGTCTCAAGAAGATGGAAGAGGAGAACGTCAAGAAGCAGCGTCTCATCAACACCATCAGCTATATCGATACGAAGGTCGATAACTGGGTCAGCACTGCCTGGGCATTGTATGATGGTGTCAAGACCGCAGCCGAGACTTATAGTAACAAGCCTAAGCTGGTGTCACCCAGCAAGCAGGATCTCCTCAACATGCTGCTCTCGCAGAGTCAGCCGTTTACCCTGCAGGACAATAAGATTACCTTTGAAGCCGGTGCAACACGCATTGAGAAAAGGAACATCGTCCGTGCGGCTAATGTAGCCCGCGAACGGGCCAGCTCGCTGCTTGACTACTGCAACAAACTCAAGAATGCCGAAAACGTTATCTTAGAAGACAAGAAGTACTATTCCGACGAGTTCAAGTCTGTTCTCAAGGATGCACTGCCCGATGTCATTACGGCTATCATCAATAAATCCGAGCACTTCGACAAGGACGAGGCTGGTTTCAAGGACTGCAAGACCGTCTTCAGGCGTAAAATCATGGAGAAACTCATCAGCAAGCTCGACGTCATCGAGCAGAATCCTACCAATAAGGCCGATACCGTCAAGTTCACCGGCGACGCCAGCTATACAGCCGCTAACTGGGGTAAGTACTGCTCGAATCTGAAGAAGTACACGGGTGCCACACAGAGTTGGATTGACAAGGTGACCGACAGTGTCAAGGATGCGATGACCGAGAACCTCAATCCCTTTGCAACGATTGCCGAGAACAAGGTGTGGGACACTTGTAAGCAGGGCGAGATCCTCTTCTCCGACAAGAGCGGTAAGACGACCGTCAGCATGGTCAACGGTGCCCTGACGAGTACTCCCAACAATGACGAGCTTATCGACGAAATTAAGGAAATTCTCAAGAACTATTAAAATCCTGTAAACGATGGCAAATACTGTAGACAATACCATATTTAAGGACTGGAAAGACCTGTTGGCCGACTTTAAGAGCAAGGTGAATGGCACTGTTGCTCAGGTCAACGAAGTGAAAGAGAAAGTTGAGGGTATGAAGATTGATATCCTCAACGAGATAGCCAACGGACAATACATCCGTGACCCGCAGCGTATCGTCATCTCTGCACCCGAGATCATCATCGGCAATGTCGACAAGAACGGCAACCTGTTGTCGCAGGGCGGCACGGTCGTCATCAATGGCGGTGCCCTCAACCTCAACGGCGTCGGCGAGGGTGGCAAGATTGAGATGCGTGCGCCATACATCACCCAAAAGGCGGTAGACCCAGGTCTCGACGGCCAGCAGGAAATCGTCTACGAGGGTTCACAGATTATCTCCCAGGCGCGCAGCATCGTCCTCGACAGCAAGAGTCCTGAGCATGATAACGACAAGAAGGGCTTCTTCCTGCCCGTTGCCGATGGCGCCAATGGCGTCTTCATCAATGCCGAGACCGATATCCAGATTGGTGCCACCAAGTCGAAGGTCCTGAAGGATACGAAGATTGAAACTTGCAAGACGGAGAAGAACAATACCAAGAATGCCCTCCAAGCCTCGCTGACGACCCTTGAGAGCAATATGAACGACAGCGTCACCCGCCTTAACGCCCTCCTGGCTCAGGAGAAAGCACTCAACGGCGACGATGCCGACCTCACCAAGACCAATGTGCTGGCTCTCGACGAGCTGGTGGTGTCGCTCCGTGACGAGATTCCTACCTTCTTCAAGATTATGAGCGAGTATGCCGAGAAGCTGTCGCAGCTCGCTGAGGTCAACCGTCAGCTCTTCTGTCTGGACAAGGAGAAAGGCAAGCAGCCCGAGGCCGAAGCCTTCAAGACCAACAGCACCGAGACCCACATCAGCCTGACTTCGGAGAACATCAAAATTCAATCTGCCGATGGCGACGGCAACATCCGCGTCAACGACGGTGCCGGCATCGACATCAAGGGTAACGACATCAAGGTGCGCTCGCTCGACAAGGAAGACAAGCTCACCGAGGCCAAGGATAAGGGCCGCATCACCATCCAGTCGCGCAACATCGACATCTCTACCGCCAACCTCAAGAATCCTACCTACGAGAACGAAGCGCTCAAGACGGGTGAGTTCCCACTCGAGGGTACCGTCAACATCCTGTCGAAGACCATCAATATGGATGCCGTCGATATGAAGCAGACCGAGCCTAAGAAGTTCACGGAGACTGCCCTCACTGCCGGCAGCGAGGTCAATATCCGTGCCGAGAAGGTGAAGGTGAAGACCATCAGCCACGAAGGCAAGTCGGTGGGTAAGTTCAGCGTCAACAGTCAGAAGATCTCGCTCAAGTCTACCGATATCAAAGACTACAAGGCCGAGCACGAAGCCGACGAGAACGGCAACATCAAGCGTTCTGACAAGTATGTCTCCAATAGCATTGCCGCCGATAGCCAGATGCTGTTGCTTTCCAAGGATATCTTCCTGGGCTTCAAGGATAAGAAAGATGGCTTTGTTAGTACGAACCTCAATATGGTGGCAACCGATAATATCAAGATGTTCAGTAAGAAGAAAGCCGTTATGGCCGTACTCGACGATGTGGGTGGTACCACCAAATCGGCTGTGAATCTCAATGATAGCAATGCTTCGCTGATTGCTGACAGCTCAGTCACTATGGGTGGTGACAATACCAAGATCGGTGGTAAGACGACCTTCGACGGCAATATCGAAGGTAAGGATATCAAGGCTAAGAACGTCCAATGCGATAATATCAAGTCAAATAATCTATATGACGGTATGATTGTTGCCAGTCAGGGTAAGAAACCCGATGTGCCCAAGACCGACGACATCAATCCAGTAAAAGATTTGTAATAATTAATAATATAAACGATATCAGAATATGGGACAATATGTTTGCGCAGGCGCAATGCTGCAGTGCAGCTTCGGAATGGCTCCAGCAACCTTCTCGGTTGTTGACCCTACGCGCCCAAAAGTAGAGAATAAGCCAATTGGTAACATCATGGATAATAAGCCCGGGGCCAATATCCCGCCTTTTGGTATGTGCCAGTCGTTGGCCAACCCTTCAGTGGCTTCTGCCACCTCCGCAGCCATGGGTGTGCTGACCCCCATGCCTTGCATGCCCGTCATCACGGCACCGTGGGCACCTGGTTCTCAGGTCAAGGTTTGCAACTTCCCCGCATTGCTCAACAATGCCAAGTGTATGTGTCAGTGGGGTGGGGTCATCTCTGTCAACTATGCCGGCAATGCTGCTATGCAAACCACTGGTAAATAATTGAGGAGGGTCACGCTATGAAGTTGGAATTAGAGATGACGCTGGCTGAGTACGACCGCGTGCTCAGCGGCTATACCGCACTGCTTAACCTCCGCCTGATGAACCTCTGTGTCAAGGCCGAGGCAGCCGCTCTGCTGGCTGTCCAGATACCCTTCAAGGGTGAGAAGAAACGCATCGAGGATGTCGCCAAGATAGCCATCCCTTCTGATGAGTATATGGAGATCTATCCTATCCACGAAGACCTCATTGAGCCCATCACACAGAGTGTCCTCGAAGTACACCCTGAGTTCAAGCCAAGCCGTGAGTCGGTACATATCACGGAGCAGGACAAAGACTACCGCTTTGTGCGTTTCACGATGCCTGATGTTGATGATAATCGTCGCGACGTGCTCAACGCTGGCGTCGACGTCTGCCTCTCAGCCACCAAGGCACAGATTGATGCCGCCAAGCAGCGCTATACCTTCCGTCTTACCCCCGACATGCAGGGCATCTCCGAAGCAGATACCGAGGAAGTCAAGAAGCAGTTCGACAAGTCTTATGACATGAATATGCAGCTTGCCAACGACTCTGCCGACGATAAGAAGAAGGAGATTGAGGCTGCCTATCAGCGCTATCTCACCAAGCAGCAGGAAAAAGAACAGGCTGCTAAAGATAAGTCTGATGCTGAAGGTGAAGATGCCAAGAAAATCTTGGATACCAATAAGAAAAAGGAATAATCATCACTTTATCAAGCGCATAGTGCTTCCTTCTGTAACCATACAGCGAGGAAGCACTTTTTGCAATTATTTCTCTATCCTTTCAATCTTGGTATCGCCAGGCTTGAAGAGCAGACCTGTACAATGGGTGGCCTGAGTCTTATACTCCTTCAACTCAATGGCATTCCAGTCAATCTTGTCAGTACGTTGTGCCAGGGGGGCGTGAGGAATGATGCTGCCATCGCGGACGAGGATGATGGCAGGAATATGCCCTGTTTCAATAGTCTGATAGCCACCATCATACACCTTGCCCGTCTGATAGTCAATCCACTTGCCTTGGGGCAGATAGACAGTGCGGCAGTTGCCACTCTCCAAAAGTGGTGCAACGAGCATTTGCGAACCAAACATATACTCGTCTTCTACGAGCCAGGCTCCAGCATCGTGAGGAAATTCAACCAGCAAGGCGCGTACCATGGGCAGGCCGCGCTCAGAACAGTCCTTGGCCTGAGCATACACGTAGGGCATCAGGCGATATTTCATCTCAGCACACTCACGGAAAGCATTGGTGAACGACTCGGAGATGAGCCAAGGCTCTGTCGGGGGCGCACCGTGTGCACGGGTATGACTTGACAAGAATCCGAAGGGTAGCCAACGACGATAGATATCTTCTGGCGAGGCTGTCACGAAGCCGCCCATATCGTGACTCCAGAATGAGAAGCCGCTGAGTCCGAAAGAAAGACCGCCACGCAGATCGCCAAGCATGCCAATATTATTCGTAGCAGCATCACCTCCCCAATGAAGGGCATAGCGCTGTGAGCCCGCCCATGCTGAGCGTGCCCAGATGATGCCTTCGTCTGGATACTGACGCTCTACGGCCTCCCATAGCGCCTTGTTGTAGCGCAATGGATAGAGGTTGTGCTCGTAGAGTCCGCCGTGACCATTGTGGTAGAAACCATTGTAGGGTGCAGCCTCTCCGAAGTCACACTTGATGGTAGAAACACCCTGCTTCAGCAGATTCGTAATCTTCGACTGGTACCAGCTCACTGTTTCCGGATTGGTGAAGTCCAGGATAGCATCTTCTACTGGCATGCCGCCTGTGGCATTCTTTACATGTAGCTCCTTATCAATGATTTCAGGGAAGAAACGGTTCTTGGGTGTGAAGTATGGCAGCTGCCATAGACAGGTGTGGAAGCCGTCCTTAGCCAGCTGTTTCAGCATCTTCTCGGGTGAGGGGAAACGATCGCGGGCAAATTCATAGTCACACTGCCAGTCAGTGCCAAACCACCCCGTGTCAAAGTGGATGACGTCGGCTGGTATGCGGTTGTCGCGCAGCTTCTTGGCAATGTCGAGACCTTCTTCCTGCGAGAAATAGGTGATGCGGCTCATCCATGTGCCAAAGCTCCACAGCGGGGGCATGGGACTCTTACCGGTAATGTTGGTGTATTCGTCAAGAATATCCTTGGGCTCACCAAAGAATACGAAGAGGTCTATCTGCTCGTCAGCCATGAATAGTCGCTGGGCGCCAATGTATGAGGCACCGAAGTCGGCAGTGACAGGTGCCGACGTGTGCATGAAGATACCATAGCCACGATTCGAAAAGTAGAAGGGTACAGGCTTATACATGCCGTCTGTCTCAGGACCTTGTGGGTCAGTGACACTGAGGTGTACCTTTTGCCCTACCTTGTTCAACGACGTGAACGACTCGCCACAGCCATAGATGCGCTCACCAGGTGACAGTAGGAAAACAGGATTAACGGAACGCGAGTTGTCGCTACCACGTTTGATAAACGAGAAAGGCAACAGCTTGACCTGCGTAGAGTCGTTGTCGATGAGATGGCGTGTCTGCGTCAGTATCTTTCCCTGAGCATTCTTCAGTATTAGTCGGAAAGGGTACGGCTGAATCTCAACGCTACCGTATTCCGAACGGGTCGGTGACTGTCCCTTGCGTGTCTTAAATGCTTCACAAAACATGATATCGTCAGCATCTGAATTCTTTGGCTCTACGGGCGTTGTCAACATCCTGATTCTCGCTGTCCTTGGCGTAATCCATTCTACCTTGATTTTCAGTGCAGGATCGTTGTCATAAGCTGCATCAGGGAAGTCCAGCATCTGCATTCTGACAGGCCAGTAACCATTAAGGTTGAAAGCCTGACGTGGCGACAGTCGATAGCGTTTCCATTGCACCAGTCCCTCGCCTTTGTCCTTGTCGAACGCCATCAGCGAGTCCGCCAGGAAATACGTGTTACTTAGGTCGCTGAAGTCAGTCGACATGTCTTTGGGCATACATTGCAGATACTGAACACCTGCATTGGTCTGAATCTGTGCTTGCATGCCAATGGCGCTTATCGCACAGAACAAGGTTAATAGTTGTTCTCTCATCTTTGTTTCAAAATGATGTTTATGGTTTCCATCATTCTAAGTGCAAAGTTACGAAAAATATCTGAGAAACACGATATTTTTACGTAAAATAACGTGATCCGTGCTAATGTCAGAAGAAATCTAGGATTTAAAGGCCACAAGTCCTAGATTTATCGATGACAAATCCTGGATTTACGAACCACATAAACACTAATTCTTCGTTTTTTCTTTGGATGTTAACGGAATAATAGTTATCTTTGCAAACTGAAAAAAGATTGTGACTAACTAAATCATGGAGAATCATCCGAATGACAATGAACAGCCGAAAAGGTGGCTGCAGCAGTTACACGACTGGCGCGTGGCAAATGTCAGCGACAGAATGTTCCTGCTGATACTGGCATTCGTGGTAGGCCTGTTGTCGGCAGTGGCAGCCTTCGTGCTGCACGGACTGATTAATACCATTGTGGCACTGCTGACGGGACGTTTCCATGCCGACTCATATAACTGGCTCTATCTGGTATACCCCGTAGTGGGCATCTACCTGACATCACTCTTTGTGCGCTATGTGGTGAGAGACAATATATCGCATGGTATCACACGCATCCTATATGCCATCTCGTCGAACCGCTCGCGGCTGAAAGGCCACAACACGTGGTCAAGCGTCATTGCTTCGGCCATCACCATCGGCTTTGGCGGTTCGGTGGGAGCTGAGGCACCTATTGTGCTGACAGGCTCAGCGATAGGTTCGAATCTGGGTAAACTGTTTCAGCTGGACAACAAGACGCTGATGACGCTGGTGGGATGTGGTGCCGCAGGAGCCATAGCAGGCATCTTCAAGGCTCCAATAGCAGGACTGGTGTTCACTCTGGAAGTGCTGATGATTGACCTGACGATGGCGTCGCTGCTGCCCATTCTGGTCAGCTGCGTAACGGCAACGTGCTTCACCTACCTGTTTAGCGGCAATGCCGTGCTCTTCTCGTTCCACCTCGACAGCGACTGGACGGTGGGCCGTGTGCCAGCCTCGATATTGCTGGGTATCACCTGTGGGCTCGTCTCGCTATACTTCATCCGTATGATGAACGCCTGCGAGGATGTCTTTGCGAAGTTCAAAGAGCGACCGTATATCAAGTTGCTCATCGGTGGTGTAATCCTGAGCACATTGATCTTCCTGTTCCCTTCACTGTATGGTGAGGGCTACCAGAGCATCAACCTGCTGCTCAACGGTAAGACCGAAGCCGACTGGAACCAGATACTCGACGGATCGTTATTCTACGGACATAGCGAATATATTATCATCTATCTCGGCCTGGTATTGATGACCAAGGTGTTTGCCACTTCTGCGACCAACGGTGGTGGCGGCTGTGGCGGTACCTTTGCACCGTCGCTGTTTATCGGTTGCTTCACGGGATTCCTCTTTGCCCGCTTGTGGAACATCAACCAGATTGGTATCTATGTGCCTGAAAAGAATTTCGCCCTGCTGGGTATGGCGGGTGTGATGTCGGGTGTGATGCATGCACCGCTGACGGGCATCTTCCTCATCGCAGAGATTACGAGTGGCTACAACCTGTTTATGCCGCTGATGATCGTATCGGTGTCTGCCTATCTTACCATCATTATTTTCGAACCCCATAGCATCTATGGCATGCGACTGGCCAAGCAGGGCCGACTGGTGACCCACCATACCGACCACGCTGTGCTGACGCTGATGAGCCTCGACTCGGTAGTAGATCGTGACTTCCAGGCTGTTGATGCGGATATGGAACTGGGTCAGATGGTTCATAAGATCAGCCGTTCGCGCAACAGTGTGCTGCCTGTGGTTGATGCCGCTGGCACTTTGTTGGGCGAGATCAACATCATGAAGATACGCCATGTGGTGTTCCGTACGGAACTGTACCACCACTTTAGCGCTTTGCAGCTGATGTCGGAACCTGCTGCCGTGCTCAGCGACGATACACCCATGGCGGAGGTTATGCGCACCTTTGAGCGCACACAGGCCGACTGGCTGCCAGTGCTCGACAAGGAGCGTCACCTCAAAGGCTATATCTCGCGAAAGCGCATGTATGATATGTACCGCAAGATGGTGCATGATATGAGTCAGGATTAGTTTTTCGAAATCTCGAAATCTCGACATAGCGACATGACAAAAAACGATTTAAGAATAGTTTTTATGGGAACACCGGAGTTTGCAGTAGAAACCTTGCAGGCACTGGTGGAGAACGAGTATAACGTGGTGGCTGTGGTGACGCAGCCCGATAAACCCGTGGGCAGGCATCAGACAGAGATGCAGCCTTCGGAGGTGAAGAAATATGCACTGGAGAAGGGACTGCCCGTGCTGCAACCCGAGAAGATGAAGGACCCTGAGTTCGTGGAGCAGTTGCGCTCATACCGCGCTAACCTGCAGGTCGTGGTAGCCTTCAGGATGTTGCCCGAGGTGGTGTGGGCAATGCCCGAATACGGTACCTTCAACGTGCATGCCGCCTTACTGCCCCAGTATCGCGGTGCCGCCCCCATCAACTGGGCGGTCATCAATGGTGAGACGGAAACCGGCGTGACGACCTTCTTCCTCGACCATGACATCGACACAGGTCGCATCATTATGAAGAAGCATTTCCCGATTCCCGACGATGCCGATGTGGAGTATGTTTATGACGGTCTGATGCACCTCGGGGCCCATATATGCATAGAGACCCTCGAAGCCATCATCGCTGCCGACGGCCATCCTGCAACCATCGCCCAAGATAGTGTTCTTGATGGTTTGGCCATCAAGAATGCCCCCAAAATCTTCAAGGAGACCTGTCAGATTGACTGGATGAAGACTGCTAAACAGGTGTATGACTTCGTACGCGGACTGAGTCCCTATCCAGGCGCATGGACTACTCTGGTGACTCCTGATGCTAAAGAAACGGTGCTGAAGATCTTCAAAACCCGCAAAACGGGACGGAAAGGACAGGGTAGCGGCTCGTTGTCCGTTGAGGGCAAATCGCTCTATGTCTCTGCTGCCGACGAACTGCTGGAACTTGTAGAACTGCAGCAGGCTGGCAAGAAACGCATGCTGGCTGCTGACTTTCTGAACGGTATGAAGCAGCTTGCCGACTGTCACGTAAAATAAATTTTGTTAGTGAGATAATAAAAGGGTAGGGCTGTACGTTTCTCAAATAGAAACAACTTATAAAAAGTATGCCTATGCAACATTCTACACAAAACGATTTCCAGCCAAGCCCGTCAACGATTCTGTTTATCAAACAGTTCGCGCGTATGTGTAACACTCAAAAGAATCCGAATTATGGCTACAATGGTATCCCCGTCGCTGCTTGCAGCTGATTTCCTGCATCTGGACAGCGACCTTGAGATGATTAACCGTAGTGAGGCTGACTGGCTTCATCTGGATGTGATGGACGGTGTCTTCGTACCGAACATCTCGTTTGGTTTCCCCGTGCTGGAAGCGGTGGCAAAGAAATGTAAGAAACCGCTCGACGTGCACTACATGATCGTTCATCCCGAGCACTACATCCAGCAGACTGCTAAGCTGGGAGCTATGATGATGAACGTGCATTATGAGGCCTGCACCCATCTGCATCGTACTGTTCAGGAGATTCATAATGCTGGTATGAAGGCTGCCGTTACGCTGAATCCTGCAACTCCTGTGTCTGTCTTGGAGGATATCATTTGTGATGTAGAGATGGTACTGCTGATGAGCGTCAATCCTGGTTTTGGTGGTCAGAAGTTTATCGAGAACACCATTGAGAAGGTCAAGCGTCTTCATAAACTCATCGACGAGAGCGGTTCGAAGGCCTTGATAGAGATTGACGGTGGTGTTCAGCAAGAGACTGCTCCCCGCCTTGTTGAGGCTGGTGCCGACGTGTTGGTAGCAGGCAGTTATGTCTTCGGAAGTAAGAATCCCGAAGAAACCATCAGAGGTTTGCGAGCTTTATAACTCCATGTTTAGCTGAATGTGGTGCTGCTTGGCCATGCGCCGCATGTTGATGATGGCGTAGCGCATACGTCCTAATGAGGTATTGATGCTGACGCCCGTCAGTTCAGCAATCTCCTTGAACGACATCTCCTGATAGAAGCGCATGAAAACTACCTCGCGCTGAGGGGCGGGCAGGGCATCCATCAGATGGCGCACATCGTCGAGCACCTGCTCGTTGACATACGTGTTCTCGCGGTTGAGGTCCATCAGATTGTCGCTACGCAGCTTGTTGAGATCGTTGTCAGCGGTAGGCTCCACAATCTTTGCCACTTTCTGGTCGCGGTAGCTGTCCATAATGATGTTATGGGCGATGCGCGTCAGCCAGAAAGAGAACTTGCCTGAGTCGGTGTATTTACCTGCCTGCAACTTACAGATGACCTTAACGAATGTCTCTTGGAAGACGTCGTTAGCTACTTCGGGGTCGCGGACCACGAACATGATATACGAAAAGAGCTTCTGTTGATTGCGAGCTAATAACTCATCAAATGCCCTATTGTCTCCATCTAT
>JAEEGL012065766.1_pt1 | contig 29464 bp, 27 predicted proteins | sample 9134231 | NCBI WGS metagenome assembly JAEEGL01 (sample SAMN16246548, study PRJNA631951) | gut metagenome | biome: gut microbiome; feature: rumen; material: fiber-attached | host: Bos | place: Iran: Karaj | collected 2018-10
ATTCTACAGTTGCCAGTTCATATTGACTTTAGGTAGGATTGTCTTAAGTATCAAGTGTAGCATTATTTCCTGTTGATTTGGATTGATGAAACTTGGCAACAAACTAAACTTGTCCGATTGGGTTTACATTCGGACCTGTTTTAATAAGGGCTCAAGCCACTCCTGATTCTCTTCAATGAACTTGACAACTGTGAGGAAATCCCGCCACAGGTTCAACATTTCACTGTTTCGGGGAGTCAAAGCGGACAAATCATCGGAAACGGCGGTTTGTCCGCTTTCTTTTTGCATATTTGTTTTCTTTGTAACTTTATGCATTAAAAACCATATTATGAATAGATCTTTCATTGAGAAACTGCTTGTCATCATTGCCTGGATTGGTTTGATTGGTGGAATCATGTTTTCCATCCTTTATTGCAGAGGCATCCTGGAGTCAGGTGCTGAAATGTGCGTTCCCACCGGATTGGCATATCTGGCCGGGGGCATCTTCATTTCTGTCGGATGTTGGGCCGTCCTGATGGAGATCATTGCCCTTTCCGACAGGATCAGTAAACTGGAAAAAGCGAATGAGGACTGATCTTCCCTTTTTCAAAACCCGATGTACCAGGATATGCTTCTGAGGGCCGTCTGAGATGGATTGCGGTCCAATGGCCAGCCCTTCAAGGCGGTCACTGAACCGTTGTGTGGCTCTGGAGTGGTTCTGGCTGCGTTCTCGGTCCAGTGGGTTTTACTGAAGAGTTGTTACTTTCATCAATTTGTGCTATCTTGGCAAGGCAGTCGGAGTCCCCTTGACTTTTCATTGCATCACTTTGGGTCAGTGTGGTTTCCGGTAAGGCCAGTTGTGTTTCAAAGTGATACAGGATACAGGATTCAGGATTATGAAAAAGACAGCCATACTTTTAGCCGCAGGACTTGTCGCCTTTTCGACAATATGCTTCAGTCAGACCCAGGACACAATGGTTCTTGGCAAACTCTATTTCGCGAACCTCGAAGAGGGAGAACAGCCTGTGGTGACAGCCCTGAGCCTTTTCGGTGACCGCTGCGGAAGCGGAGATTTCAACCATAAGCCATGCTCGGCCGAAGGGATCCGCTCAGTTTTCGAGCTGAACGAGTGGATAGAGTTCTATCCACAGGCCAGTGCAGGATCGGGCATCAAGGTAATGGTCTTCGCGCACAAGACGGACCAGGGATTTTACCGGAACAATCCTTTGGACGACGAGACGCCGGGCTATGTTCTGCAATGTGACCTGAACAAGGATCCCGACGATGAGACCTACAATTGGGGGTCGTTCTACCTGCATCCCGAGGAGGTTGAACCAGGATACTACGACTTCGTCTTCACCTACAAAGGCAAGGTTTTCGCCACGATGCTCACTCGCTTTTTCAAGCAAGAGGAACTCTACGACAAATCCGATTCCGAGCTGGAGAAACTGATGTCACAAAGTCCGTTCTGATCAATAAAAAAAGGCATCTACGCTTTGTAGATGCCTTTTTCAATTATCTTCCCTAACCGTTCTGGGGAGGGCGCTGGCCACCTTGAGGGGGCCTCTGCTGACCATTCTGAGCGGGCCTCTGCTGGCCGCCCTGCTGGCGCTGAGGCTGGACGGGATCGGTGAGGACCTGGGCGTTCATCCACTCGAAGATGTTGGCGTGGCCCTGCGGGGCGACGGAACCGCCGCCGTTGTTGCTGGGCTTCACGTCGCCGTCGGTCTGCTCCTGGGACATGGTGACAGCGTCATTGAAGAGGTAGCACCAGGAGAAGTGGCCGAGGAGTTTCTGACCGGGGTTGTCGATACCCTGGACGTTCTCGAACATCGACATCCACACATTCGGGGCACCGGCCTTCATCAGGCGCTGGAACATAGGGATGCAGTGGGTCTTGGGGTCGACTGTGGTGTCGTCGTAGGACTGGACGATCCAGATGTTCTCCTCGGCGAGGGCTTTGATCTCGTTATCGGAGATGTTGGCATCGGCGTAAGCCTCGCAGGTAGGATAGGCCGCGGCGAAGAACTTGGGATGACGGATCAGCATGGCCACCGTCATATAGCCGCCGTTGGAGCAGCCGCCGAGATATACGCGGTTGCGGTCCACGTCGGGATGGGTCTCGAGATAGTTGTCGATGCAGGACTTGAGGACGTCGGCATAGAGAGAAGGATAGTTGCCACGGGTCGAAGAGCCGGTGGCGGTGCGCATCCAGGCCTGAGGGCACTGGATGGAAAGGACGTATGCTCCGTTCGCTCCGCCTTCGGTCGTGAAGTGCGACTGGATCTGGGGACGGATGAGGGAGACGACCTCGTTGCCGAGAAGGGTGATCGACACGTCGAGACCACCTTCGCCGCCACCGTGGAGCCAGATGATCAGAGGATTGGCCTTGCCGTCGCCCTTGAGCGACCAGGGCTCGTAAGCGGCATAGGTGAGGGTCTCGTCACCGACCTTGCCGGTGGCCTTGCCAGTGAAGGAGCCCTTGTTGAAATAGTCGGCCTCGGAGACGAAATCCTTGAGACCCCTGTCGGTCTCGCACTCGATGGCGGTGAACTTCTGCTTGCCGACCTTGAGGGTCTTGCCGGGCTTCAGTCCAACCTTGACGTTGTACTCCTCCCTCCAGACGCTGCCGGCCTTGGAAAGGCCGATGCCGCGACCAGATGCCTTCTCGAGGCCGAGGGCGAGATACTCGCCGTCCGGGTCGAAAGCGCCCCTGGAGTCGCAGGGATAAACGGACTTGACCTCACGGTCCGTACCGTTGGTATTGACGGCCAGCACGGAGAAATCGAAATTATCAAGCTTGATCTCAGGCTTCACCACCACGAGGTTGACAGCAGTGGAAGCCTCATAGGTGGTGACTCCAAGGACCTGGGGCTCCATCTTGAGGGTCTGGGCATTTGCAGAAAGGACTGCCATGCATGCAGCCAGGGCTGCGAAAAGTCTCATGCTTTTCATATCGTTCTCTTTTTTTATTGTTATCTCTGATTGTTCCTGGGAGCCGGGACGACGTCGACAAGCTTCTGGGCGTTCATCCAGTCGAAGAGGTTGTGGAAGCCCTGGGGGGCTACTGAACCGCCACCGTTGTTCGAAGGCTTCATGTCAGCCGTAGACTGCTCCTGAGCGCCCGTTACCTGATCGTTGAACACGTATACCCACGAGAAGTGGCCCATAAGCCTCTGTCCGGGAGTATCGGTACCGACCACGTTCTCGAACATCGACAGCCAGATGTTCTCTGCACCGGCCTCCATGAGACGCTTGTAGGTGGGGATGCAGTACTCGGTAGGCCTGACGGTGGTGTCGTCGAACGACTGGACGATCCACATGTTCTCATTCTTGAGCTGCTGGATCTGGACGTCGGAGATGTTGGCATCGGCATAAGCCTCGCAGGTAGGATAGGCAGCGGCGAAGAAGCCGGGATTCCTGAGAACCATGTTCATGGTCATGAAACCTCCGTTGGAGCAACCGCCGATGTAGATGCGGTAAGGGTCAACATCAGGATTCTGAATGAGGTAGTTGTCGATGCAGGACTTGAGGACGTCAGAGTAGAGCGACGGATAGTTGCCGGAACCCATGCCTTTGGACGTATCCATCCACATGGTGGGGCACTGGACGGCAAGGACATAGGCGCCCTTGTCGCCACCTTCGGTCGTGAAATGCGACTGGATGTCCTCGCGGATGAGGGCGACCACCTCGTTACCCATGAGTTCGATGGACACGTCGGTACCGCCTTCTCCCATTCCGTGGAGCCAGATGATGAGGGGATTGCGCTTTCCGTCGATGCGCAATGCCTCAGGCTCGAATGCTCCGTAGGTAAGGGTGACATCTCCGGTTCGGCCGGTATTGGCACCGGTAAACGTGCCGCGGTGGAAGAAGTCGGATTCGGAAACGAAATTACGGAGAGCGTGGTCGGTCGAGCAGTCCACGGCGGTGTACTTCTGGCCGTTGGCCTTGATGCTCTTGCCGGGCTTGAGGGCCACCTTCACGGGATAAGCGGTACTCCATGTACCCATACCCCTGGAAACGAGCGGGGCGACGCCGCGCTCCCTGCTGACCTCGAGGCCGAATGCGAGATAGTCGCCGTTGTCGGCCCACTCGCCGCGGTCGTCGCAGGTGTAGACGATCTTGACGTTCCTTTCGACACCGTTGGTCTGGACGGAGAATACCGAAGGATCAAGGGCATCGAGCTTCACCTCGGGCTTCACGACGACGAGGTTGACTGAAGTGTAAGACTCATAAGCCTGGATGCGCACTACCTGATTCGTCATCTTGAGGGTCTGTGCACCGGCTGCCGCCGCTACGGTCAAAGCCAGGGCAGCGAGGATAGGTTTGATACAGTTCATAAAAGTATTTTGAAATTGGTTGTGTCTGCTTTTGAAGGATTATCTTCTCTGACCTCCCTGCTGCTGAGGCTGCGCGGGAGCGGTAAGGACCTGGGCGTTCATCCACTCGAAGATGTTGGCGTGGCCCTGCGGGGCGACCGAACCGCCGCCGTCGTTCGAAGGCTTCACGTCACCCTCGCTCTGCTCCTGCGACTTCGTCACGGCGTCGTTGAAGAGGTAGCACCAGGAGAAGTGGCCCATCAGCTTCTGGCCGGGGTTGTCGATACCCTGGACGTTCTCGAACATCGACATCCAGACGTTCTTGGCGCCGGCTTTGACCATACGCTGGAAAGTCGGGATACAGTGGGTCTTGGGGTCGACCGTGGTATCGTCGTAGGACTGGACGATCCAGATGTTCTCCTCGGCGAGGGCCTTGATCTCGTTGTCGGAGATGTTCTCATCCATATAGGCCTCGCAGGTAGGATAGGCCGCAGCGAAGTACTTGGGGTTGCGGATGAGCATCGCCATGGTCATATAGCCGCCGTTGGAGCAGCCGCCGAGGTAGATGCGGTTGCGGTCCACGTCGGGGTGCGTATCGACATAGTTGTCGATGCAGGACTTGAGGACGTCGGCATAGAGCGAAGGATACTCGCCGTGACCGAAGCCCTTGGACGTACCCATCCACATGGTCTGGCACTGGATTGAGAGAACATATGCGCCGTCGGCCCCGCCCTCGGTCGTGAAGTGCGACTGGATCTCCGGACGGATGAGAGAGACGACCTCGTTGCCGAGAAGGGTGATCGACACGTCGATACCGCCTTCGCCGCCACCGTGGAGCCAGATGATCAGAGGATTGGCCTTGCCGTCGCCCTTGAGCGACCAGGGCTCGTAAGAGGCATAGGTGAGGGTCTCCTCACCGGGCTTTCCGGTGGACTTGCCCGTGAACGAGCCTTTGTTGAAATAGTCGGCTTCGGAAACGAAATCCTTGAGAGCCTTGTCAGTTTCACACTCGATGGCGGTGAACTTCTGCTTGCCGACCTTGAGGGTCTTGCCGGGCTTCAAACCAACCTTGACGCTATACTCCTCCCTCCAGACGTTGTTGCCTTTGGTGAGGCCGAGGCCGCGGCCGGAAGCCTTCTCGAGGCCGAGTGCCAGATATTGTCCGTCCGGGTCGAAAGCGCCCCTGGAGTCGCAAGGATATACCGACTTGACTTCACGGTCAGTACCGTTGGTATTGACAGCCAACACGGAGAAATCGAAATCGTCGAGTTTGATCTCGGGTTTGACCACCACGAGATTGACTGCGGTAGAAGCCTCGTAAGTGGTGACGCCGACGACCTGGGGTTCCATCTTAAGGGTCTGGGCGCCGGCAGCCGCTGCAACGGTCAAAGCCAGGGCGGCAAGAGCGAACTTGATAGTTTTCATAAAAGCGAGTCGATATTTGGTTGTGTCTATTATCTCATTAATGGCTGGTTAACAAATATAATGTATTTGTGCTGATCTAAGAAATTTAAATCAGCACAATGAAACCTCCCGACGAACAATCTAACAAAGAAATAAAAAGTTGTACTCAGGAGGGATATTCAGTAAGTCTACGGGAAGAGGACTTCGAGACCGTCATAGGCTGCCTTGAGGGGATCTGGAAGCGTGCGGTCGAGTTCTGCCTGCGAAGGCTGCTGCCTTTTGCCGAGATGCGTCAAGTAGACCTTCTGGCCTTCGAAAGGAACGTATTTGCGGTTGCTGGAGAGAACCTTGACGGTATTCTCCACCTGGGCAACGCTGGAGTGGGAGAACATGCTCATGTCAGCGTTCTTGTAGTCGAGCCCCATCGTGGCCTCCATTATGATGCCTGTAAGGAACTTGCGCTCGCGCGAGAATTGCCCGACGCCTGCAAGGGCGAGGGCGAAAGCCATCAGCCCGGAGGTGTCGGTGGCATACAGCAGGCGCGTCGAATCCTTCTCTATCAAGTATATGAGGGCCTGTTCGTCGGAATAGTTGGAGGTATGGTTGGCCGGCAATGCCGTCACCTTGAGGCCATCCTGCTCGACGACCTGTCCGAGGGAGAGCGGGATGATCTCCGGGACGGGCTTGCCGGTAGACTCGGAAGCCTTCTGGAAATCGCTTCGGGCCCTCTCGAGCCAGGTTTCGCCGAGATAGACGCGCTTGATGCCGAGGTCCAGGGCAGCCTTGGCGTCGTAGTGGTCGTTGTGCGAGTGTGTGTAAAAAACCACTTCGGGAGGGTTCTCAGCGACCATATCGGCTGCAGAAGCGGTGAAATCGAAGAGGACCTTGCCGTCGGCCAGGATGCTGGCGTGGCGGCGCAGTTCACCGCTCTCGGACGGGCTGTTCCAGTCCGAGCCTCCAGTGCCGATGAAGCGGACCTTGATGCCAGGGCCGGTCGGCGCATACACGGCCGGCGTCTGCTCCCTGGGCGGGAAACCGCCGGCGGGAGCGCCCTGCGGCCGCGTGGGAGGCACCTGGCCCTTGGCCAGGCTCAGAGGGTTTAATGCTGCGGCTGCAACGGGAGCGATGGCCGCGATGCGGATGAATTCCCTTCTTTTCATATTGCTGTTGTTTTACCCTCACAAATATACCATTTCTGCCAAATAATACATAACTTGGCATCGTATTTAGGAATTATGGAAAGGGAGAAGAGCATATACAGGGTGACCCTGGTCGGAAGTGCGTGCAACGCGCTCCTGGTCATCTTCAAATTCGTCGCCGGAGTGCTGGGACACAGTGCGGCCATGGTCGCCGATGCATTCCATTCCCTGTCCGACTTCGTCACCGACATCATCGTCCTGGTGTTCGTAAGGGTAAGCGCCAGGCCCCAGGACAAGTCCCACGACTACGGCCACGGCAAGTTCGAGACCCTGGCCTCACTGTTCATAAGTCTTGCCCTGTTCGGCGCAGCAGTCGCCATCATAGTCTCGGGAGCACAGAAACTGGCGGCCTGGCTCGGCGGAGCGGAGCTGGCCTCTCCCGGCCGCCTTGCCCTCTGGGCCGCACTAATCTCCATCGTAGCCAAAGAGGCCATGTTCCGGTATACTCTCCGGAAAGGAAGGGAACTCGACTCATCAGCCCTGAAGGCCAATGCCTGGCATCACCGCTCCGACGCCCTGTCGTCCGTCGGCGCGGCCATAGGCATCGGCGGAGCCGTCCTCTTCGGAGGGCGATGGACGGTCCTCGACCCCCTCGCATCCATCGTCGTCGGAGCCATGCTCATAAAGGCCGCGTGGGATATAATGCGGCCCAGCCTCGGCGAACTGACGGACGAGTCTCTTCCCGAGAAGGTTGAGAATGAGATACTTGAGATCCTTCAATCCTTCTCGGAAGTTTCCGAGCCGCACAATCTCCGCACGCGCCGCATCGGCAGCCGCATCGCCATCGAAGCCCACATCCGGATGGATGGGACCATGACCCTGCAGCAGGCGCACGGCCTCAGTTCAGCAATAGAAAAGGCGCTGAAGGATCGCTTCGGCGCCGATACGATTGTCACGCTCCATATGGAGCCCCGGAAGGGTTGACCGGGGCATCTAAGGCCTGGGGCGGGGATTGGGATTGGCCGGGCCTGCGGCATCAGCATTCCTCGAACGGACAGGCTTCATGCCGGGCAGGTGCGAGGACTCGACCATATTGTACTCCTCGGTCTTCATCTCGAGTTCGAGGCCCTGGATTACGAACTTCTCCACAAAGGTCTGGATCTCGTGGGTGTTGTACCCGCTGTAAGGCTTGTAAGAGAGCACGTGGTCGCCGTCGATCTCGCAGTAGAGCCAGTTCGGGACCTCCATCTCGTGAAGCTGGGCGAGGATGTACTTGGGGCCGAACACGTTCAGGGCATCGCTGCGCTTGATGTCGATGGTGACCGTGGAATCCCCGCTTCCGTGGAAGAACATCATCGGGCAGGGTTTCTTGGCCCATTTGAGGTCCTGCTGACGGTTGATGATGGCGCCGGCGTAGCCGATGTATCCGGCAGGCATCCATCCGGCCGGGAATTTCTTCGAATACGGGCCGTCGTTGCAGATGTCATAGATGGCCATCAGAGTGGTGATGCCGCCGGCGCTGGAGCCTTCAAGCATGATCTTGTCGACATCGACCTTCCACTCGCCCGCCTTGCTCAGGACGAAGACCATGGCGTCGGTCAGGTCATCGAGAGCCATATCGATGGCGGCCTCCATCTTCTCGGGAGGAGCGGGGCTGTAGCCATACTCGGTAAGGCCCTTGCGATAGTCGATGGAGATGACCTGGACGCCGATGTCGGTCAGGTAGGTGAAACGGCCGCCACGGCTGCCGTATGCCCAACCTCCACCGTACATATAGATCATCAAAGGAGTGTTGCCCTCCGCCATCCTGGAAGGGTCGTAGTGCCGGTCGACGAACAGGGTGTCGGAACCCTTGATCGCAAACTGATAAGTCTCCCTGACCGGCTGGGCGGATGCTCCCACTAGACAAAGAAGGAGTCCGACGAAAATTGCTAATTTCTTCATATACAATTGGTTTGGGTTATCTGAAAAGGAGTTGCGCGAACTGGTAGAGCGCGCGGCGCCAGCTCTGCCACTCGTGAGCGGTGCCGGGAGAAACGTAGAAGTGGGCATCAACTCCGGAGGCCTTGAGGGCCTCGGTCTCCTCGCGCGGGTCGGTGCCGTCGCCGAAGCCCGGGGCGCGGTTCTCAAGTTCACGGCTGCCGAAACTCACGAAGACGAGTTTGAGGGTCCTGGCGAACTCAGGATTGTTTTTGGTATCATCCACAGTGATAGTACCGCCACTGAAAATGCCCAGGCTGGAGAACACTTCGGGGTGAGCCACGGTGATGGACTTGGTCTGCATTCCTCCCATCGAGAGACCTGCCATTGCGCGGTGCGCAGCGTCGGGGATAGTGCGGAAACGGCTGTCTATCATAGGGATCAGATCCTTGATGAAGGTGTTGGCAATGCCGTCGGCCCAGTTGGCAGGCATTGCGAAGCCGCCGCCCTGCGGGCGCTGGCCGCCCTGCGGCGGGCGCTGGCCCTGCGGAGCAGGCGCCGCGGCCGGAGCAGGCGCCGCCGGGCGCGGCATGGTCCACGACCCGTTGTCCATCACGATGATGAACGGGACGGCCTTGCCTTCCGCAAGGAGGTTGTCCATGATCTGGGCGGTGTGGCCCTGCTGCGGCCAGCCGTGCTCGTCCTCGCCGCCTCCGTGCTGCAAATAGAGCACGGGATAGCGCTTGGTGGGATTGAGATCATATTCGGCGGGGGTATACACGAAGCAGTGGCGCATCGCCTGGTTGACTTCGGACCAATAGTAGATCTCGCGCATCTGCCCCTGCGGGACATTCTTGACGGCGTAGAAATCCTGGTCCGCGGCGGGAACGTCGACGCCGCTGCCCCAGCGGCTGGCTCCGTAATAATAAAGGCTGGACGGATCCGGGACGTCGGCGCCGTCGATATTCAGCTGATAGTAGTGGAAGCCCTCGTCCTGAGGGGCGGACTCACCGATCCATACGCCTTCGGCATCCTTCCTGAGGTCGTACTTGACGCCGCCGATGTCCAGTTTGACGGACTTCGCTTCAGGAGCGACGACGCGTACGCGCACGCAACGCTCGGAGTTGACCTGAGGGTATTGCTTTCCGGCCTGTACATTGGGAGCCGGAACGAAATCTTCCTTTACCTGTGCCGTAGCAGAGATGCCCGTAATGCACAGGACCGCTGTGAGAATAGTAATAATCCTTTTCATAAAGTGTTGATTGAAATGTGGTTAAAGTCGATAGTCATACAAAGTTAACATTTTGGATGGATATATCCAATGGCATTTCTGCACGCTTTCGCACCAGAATGACTATCTTTGAAAGAAAATGAACTTGACCAGAATGATTAAAACCACGACGAAAGAAGGGAGGATGTACCTCCGTATCAGAAATTTATGCGGATTTCTCGGAGTCATACTGCCTTGGATCGCGCTTTTCTCCTCCGGCATAGCCCAGCATCCCGGCAACGACTGGTGGTGGAGCATTTCCGCCACATATTACCAGAGTCCCGCACTTGTCGGCGTGCTGGTCCCCGCAGCGCTCGTCCTCATCTCCTATATAGGTTATGACCATACCGACAATGTCATCACCACCCTTTGCGGCATCTTCGGACTGGGCATAGTCCTTTTCCCCTGCAAGGTAAGCTGGATACCAGACGGAACTCCGGTCGGATTCTTCCAGCTGCCCATCGAATATTCGCACATCGCGCACGTCACATTCGCAGGCCTTTTCTTCTTCGGCAACGCCATCAACAGCATCTGCCAGTTCACCAAGACCGATTCCCCCGGCCATATGACCGCCCGCAAGGTCGTCCGCAACCGCATCTACCGCGTCTGCGGTTACGGCATGCTCGTTATGGAAGCATGCCTGGGCGCAGCTTACTTCCTGGGTGCCGCCGGCTATCTCGTGATGGTCTTCGAGGTCATCCTCCTGCATCTTTTCGGCTTCGCCTGGCTCGTCAAGGGCGGGGCCTTCCCTTTCCTCAACGACACCGAGGAAGACGAAGCGCTATCGCCCGATTCCGGTGGCATCCGCTGATCTCCCGACGGAGATGGCAGGCGGTGACGTCGACGGAGCATTTTCCGCGGAGTCGATGTCACTGCCAGCATCGGAGTGGAAATATGCGGAAAGGATGTTACAATCCGTGGAATGATGCGTTATTGGAAATAGAATGAGTTTATAAGATGGCGACCGACCTGCTGACAGAAACATACATGAGCCTCCGGAAGCGCTTCCGGGCGAGGGCGTGGCGGATTCTCGGCAACGCCGATGACGCCGATGACGCCCTGCAGGAAGCCTTCTTCAAGCTGTGGGCCCGGAACTACGACATCCGGACGGCTTCGGAGGCGGAGGCGCTGCTCAGCACGGCGGTCCGGAACACGAGCCTGGACGCCGTCCGCCGGAGGCGGGACAAAGTCCCGATCGACGCGGCGGACAGGCTTCCGGCGGAAGACCGCCGGGACCGCGCCGAACAGCTCGCCGCCGTACAGGGGCTGATAGACAGGGAACTTACAGACACCCAACGCTACATCCTCGAACGGGTCGAATACGGAGGACTCACTCAGGAGCAGATCGCACAGGAACTCGGCATGCAACCGCCGGCAGTAAGGATGCAACTCTCAAGGGCAAGGAAAACCATCAGGGAATTATATAAAAAACGGAACTTATGACGCAGGATTACTGGAAAAGCTTGATTGAAAAGTACTTCGAGGCCGAGACGACCCCGGAGGAAGAGCTCGCCCTGCGCGAGTTCCTCGCCCGCACGGACGACCCGGCCTTCGACGAGGCCAGGGCCGTGCTGGGCTACTTCAGCGCTCAGCGCGGCAGACGCGCAGCCCGAAGCCGGGTCAGGACCCTGACCGGCTTCGTGGCCGCAGCCGCCTGCATCGCCCTCGTGGCCGTATTCGGCCACTCCCTCCTACCCCGTCCGGACGACGCCTGCATCATGTACGCCTACGGCGAGAAGAGCACCGACACACAGGTCGTCCTCGACGAAGTCAACAACACGCTCACAACCCTGTTCAGCGACAGCCAGGGCCCGGATGTCGCCGCACAGCTCACTGAACTCTTCAACTGATATGAAAAAGACACTCATACTCTTTACCCTTTTATTGCTGCTCCCCCTTGCGGCCTTCTCCCAGGAAAGGCTGCGAAGCAATGCAGTATTCGAAGGGAGGATCGTCCCCAAGGACCGCCTGGTGGAAACCTACGTCAAGGGCGAATACCTCAAGGACTATGGTCTCTCCCTGTTCCGAAGCGTCCGGATGGACGTGGACGACGCTGAGCTGGAGCATATATCCGCGCTCGTCCTCCGCGACGCAGCCGATGCGGCCAGCAAGGAGACGGAGGTCGACCACAACCGCCTCCGCTACGCTCTCATAGCACTGGAACCGGATCCGGGCAACAGGTGCTTCCTCTGTTTCCAGTCCCGGCCCTCGGCCGAAGGAGACGCAACTTCCGTCATCGTCATCTATATGGAAGGCGACACGACGCTTACAAACCTGAAAAGAATGTTTACCACCAAATAATAAAGAACCATGACCAGAACAATCATATATACTCTCGCTACACTGGCTTCATGCATTAGCGCAGCCGCACAGACTCCCGACACGCTCCGCGTCAGGAACGTCAATGAAGTAACCATCATAACCTCGGCAAACTCCCAGACCATAAGCCTGAAAGGCTCCGCCAACGACTCCACCTTCCGCTACGAAAGCAGCGTCAGCATTACCCCTGACAGCAACGTTTCCGTCCGCGAGGGCCGCCTGGACCTCTTCAGCTGGGACATTCTTGACAAAGTACGCAACAAGGACAGGCAGGAAGAGATCGATCCGTACGAACTGGCTGAGGAGGTCAGCAACTCCGTACCCGTCCGCTCGAAACCCCGCACCGTCAACACTTATTCCACTGGATATTTCGGTGCCGGGTTTGCACTGACCCACGATGGTCCCGAAGGTTTCCAATTCGCCTCAAAACCTTTCTCCGAAATCTATCTCAATGCATTCGGAGTGGACTTCCGCTTCCTTCAGAAACACGTGATCCTCACCACCGGACTTGATGTCGGATACCGTTCATACCGTTCAGCCGATGAAGGTATGCTTGCCCTCGAATCCGGACTCGTCGTCCATCAGCCCGCCTCTGAAGGCCAGAACGTCAAGTTCTCCTCCCTCCGCAGCAATTTCCTGTCGGTGCCGGCCATCCTTACCATCAATCTCAGTCCCCGGCATCACATCGGATTCTTCGGAGGAGCGGCGATGGACTTCAACTTCAACGGCCGCATCAAGAACAAGTACTTTCAGAACAACGAGAAGTACAAGAAGAAATACGAGAACCTGAAACTCGAGCCCTTCACCTGGGACTATATCGCAGGCTTCCGTATGGGTGACCTGAGCATTTACGGCAAGTACAGCCCCTGTCCGTTCCTGCTTGAAGGTCAGGCTCCGGCTTTCAGGACCTGGTCCATCGGCATCCTCTTCAACCTGGAATAATCCCCTCCGGGTACTGCTTTTATCGGGGAGTTTTCCTATATTTGTTAGGATAAATGAAAACGGATATGAAGAAGACCCTCCTGATAATGGCGGTGGCGGTACTGACCGGCTGCGCGGCGTTCCGGGCAGGCGCCCAGGCCGTGGCTGTCCAGGACATCCAGACAGGCTTCGCACAGGACCTGCCGCAGTGGCCCCTGCCTGACCTGATGTTCGACCTGTGGCCGGACGGAGCCCCGACAAGCAACGGTCTCACCGGAGATGAGATCGACTACGGCAACCACGTGTCCAACGTCACCAAGCCCACCCTGGGAGTGTATCTCCCGGAAGAACCCAATGGTTTGTGTATCCTGGTATGCCCCGGAGGCGGATACGTCGACGTGTGGGACAAGACGGAAGGATATGCCAACTCCAGGTGGTTCACCGAGCAGGGCATCGTCTATGCGGTGCTGAAATACCGTCTTCCCAACGGCCATCCTGAAGTACCGCTGGACGACGTCCACGAGGCCATGCGCATACTGTGGGACCACGCCGATGAGTACGGCTTCTCCAAACTCGGCATTGCCGGCTGCTCGGCCGGAGGCCATCTCGCCGCCACGGCCTCGACGCACTTCACGAAGCCTGAGGAGCGTCCCGATTTCACCATCCTGTTCTACCCTGTCATCACGATGGATCCGTCATTCACGCACGGAGGATCGATGTACTACCTGCTCGGCCGCGAGCCTTCGCAGGAACTCCTGGACAGGTACAGCAACGAAAAGCAGGTGACTTCCGACACTCCTCCAGCATTCATAATGGCAAATACGGACGATGGACTCGTCCCTTGCGAGAACAGCATAGAATACTACAAAGCGCTGAAAGCCAACGGAGTATCTGCCGCTCTCCACATCTACCCCGAAGGAGGTCACGGCTGGGCGGACCATAAGGATTTCGTTTATCGCGAGTCATGGATGTGCGACCTCCGCATCTGGCTCTTCGAGCTTGCAGGGGCACCGGCCGAAGCAGTGACAGGAGGGGAATAGATGATGGAAAGGCTGCTTTTAAAGAACGTCCTGCTGGATGGCAGGAACAGGAATATCCTCATCGAGGACAAACGTTTCAAGGACCTGGACGCTCCGGCCGAGGTCGCGGATGCATCGTACCTCGACGCATCCGGGACGGCCATCCTTCCCGCTTTGTACAACACGCACACGCATGCGGCGATGACACTGCTGCGCGGCTATGCCGACGACATGCCGCTGCAGAAATGGCTCAACGAATACATATGGCCATTCGAAGACAGACTGACCCCTGCGGACATCCTCCGCGGCAGCGAGATCGCCGCAAAGGAGATGGCGGCGAGCGGAACGGTGTTCTTCAACGACATGTATTTCGACATTGAACAGACCATCGACGTCGTAAACCGCTCTGGCTTGCGTGCTGCCATAGGCATCACCGTAATGGAGAGCCATTCCAAAGCCGTTACCGAGGAGAAGAAGGAGTTCGTCCGCCACTGGCAGGATCCTACGGGAGGGCGCATACGTCTGGTGATGGCCCCTCATGCCATATATACAGTGGGCGAACGCAAGCTGCGCGACTGCGCGGCTTTCGCCCGCGAAAACGGCATGATGCTTCACATCCATCTTGCTGAAACCGAGAGCGAAAAGGAAGATTGCCTGCGCGAGCACGGTACCACACCGGTACGTTATCTCGACCGGATTGGATTCCTGGGGCCGGACGTCGTCGCTGCGCACTGCGTGCACTTGGACGACGAGGAGGCCGCAATCCTCGCGGAGCGCGGTGTGACCGTCTCGCACTGCCCCTGCTCCAATATGAAACTGGGCTCCGGCATCTTCCCCTACCGCAGGCTGATGCAGGCAGGCTGCCGCATCACGCTCGGTACGGACGGCGCCTCCTCAGGCAACAACCTCGACCTGCGCGAGGCGATGAAGTTCGCCGCGTTGCTGGCGAAGGTCGGCGGCAGGACCGAGCAACTGCCGGCGGAAGAAGTCTTCCGCTGGGCCAGCCGTGTCGGAGCCGAAGCTTTCGGTATCGACGCCGGCGTCATCGCCGAAGGACGCCTCGCCGACTGCCTGCTCATCGACCTGTCCGACATACGCATGCAGCCCTGCCACAATCTCGTATCCAACTTCGTCTATGCGGCCGACAGCCGTTGCATCAGGCACGTACTCTGCGACGGAAAGATTATCCTGTAAAGGATTACGACAACGTAAAAGGTCCGGGTGGATAACCATCCGGACCTTTTACGTCGAGAAGAGGCGACTCGAACGCCCGACCCCTACGTCCCGAACGTAGTGCGCTACCAACTGCGCTACTTCTCGAGACTTATAAACTTTAAGAAAGTTTGTTGATGTAAACCTGGAGACCGCTCTTGAGATTCGAAGCCTTGTTCTTGTGGATGAGGCCGATCTTGGCGAGTTTGTCGATCATAGCGTAGACCTTGGGCGCATTGGCCTCGGCCGTAGCCTTGTCAGTAGTGTTCCTGATTGCACGGATAGCATTCCGTGTCGTCCTTGCATAATACTTGTTATGCACTCTGTGCCGTTCGCTCTGGCGAATGCACTTCTCAGCAGAAGGGTTGTTTGCCATTATGTATTTTTTTTATATTTTTCGTAGTGGGTAGGAGAATCGAACTCCTATTGTAGGAATGAAAATCCTAAGTACTAGCCGTTATACGAACCCACCATTTTCCAGACGCTTTTCACGAATGGAACGCAAAGGTACGAATTATTTTCTATTCGACCAAAATATTTTTTTCATTTCCTTCAATCCTTCTTCCACTCGAAGGAATAGAGCAGGGATTCAACCTGCCTCAGATACTGGCGCTTGTCATATCTGGGAGCATACACAAACGCTTCTGTTACAATGATTTCCGAACCATCAGGGCTATAGAAGGAATGCGACACGAAGGGACCTCCCATATAGTCGTTGTAAACCTCCCAGTAACCGCGGGTCTGCGCGAACTCGCGCCCCTTGTACTTGATGAACTCCATGGTGGGGGCGATGTACTCGGCAGTGGTCATGTAAGTGTTCTCGAACATGCCCGGGACATTCTCCTGAAGCATCTCGTTGCGCTTTGCTATGATGCTCTCGAGGGTGAAGGGATCGTCCTTGGTCACGGGATACTTGTAGACGAACACGCCCTGGGTGGTGTACTGCTTCTCGTCGGCGATCCATACGAAGTGGTCGTTCTTCATCTTGAGCTTGTACCCGGAAGGGAAATGCGGCGAACCGCCCATGATCTCGTTCACGGCCTCGGCGATGGGGCGCTCCTCATAGAGCAGCGTATTGCGGATCACACGGTCGCGTTCGGCCTGCTCGATGGCGCTGACGATGGTCGCGCCTTTCTCCTTGAGGGTGGCTATCGCCTCCTCGGAGTCGTGTGCGCTGACCTGCACGACGCACTGCGGCGAAGCCCAGACGTCATTCTTGACCAGGACCCCTGTGTTGACCGCCTGCGGGTCGATCTGGAAGATCACGATGTTGCGGTGTACCTTGAAAAGGTCTGCGAAGCCGCCCGGAGCGACGTTCACGAGGGAATAGAGCGGCTCGCGGATGTAGAGCCAGGGGCAGTCGCACGCAAGGAGGTCGCGGACCTCGTTGCCGAGGGCGCCTTCCCAGTCGGCGCGCTCGATCACAACGATCACTTCGCCCGCCTTGCCGCTGACATTAGGGAGAAGCGTCTTGCCGGAACCGGAGCAAGATGCGAGGCCTATCACTGTCAGGGCCGCAATGAGGATTGAAAGGATTCTTTTCATATAATCGTCTTGTTATTTGATCAGTCTTCCGATATCGTTACCGAACGCCAGGAACATAAGCGCCAGGAGCAGGAACATTCCTATTATCTGCATGATGGCCAGGAACTTGTCGCTTGGTTTGCGTCCCGTAACCATCTCGTAGAGGGTGAAGAGGATGTGGCCTCCGTCAAGTCCGGGAATAGGCAGCAGGTTCATGACTCCGAGCATTATGGAGAGCAGTGCGAGAAGTTCCATGAAGCGGTACCAGTCCCATGTGCTCGGGAAGACCTGCCCGATGGCGATGAAACTTCCGACGGACTTGTAAGCCTGCGTGCTGGGAGTGGCCACGAGCCTCAGGTCCTTGACGTATCCTCCAATGGTTGAGAAGGTTTCCTTGAAGCCAGCTGGAATCGCCGTCAGGAAATTGTAGCGCTTGGTCTGGTACCCGGGCATCACCATATACACGCCCACGCGGCCGGCGGTGTCGACCTGGAGCTGCACCTGCAGCGAGTCTGCATCCCGGAGCGCAACGGCAGAGACTGTCCGGCCGGCGAAAGTCTCGAGCACCGGACGCGAATCCTGGACGTATGGCACTTCCCTGCCCTCGATGGAGACTATGCGGTCGCCGTGCTGCAACCCTGAACCGATGTTCGGCGAACCTTCCATGAACGTGTCGACGACGAACGGCACGGCCAGGTCGAACATACCAGGAGTGTTAAGCACATCGCCTATCATCGAACGGTCGATGTAGATGTCCAGTGTATCAGTCCCACGCAGGACGGTTGCCTTGCGGACGTTGCGGCGGGCCAGATCCGCCTGGAGCATCCCGAAGTTCTCGGGAACGTAATCGTCGAAGGCAAGGATGCGGTCTCCGTTACGGAATCCCATCTCGTATGCCAGGTCGTTGACATAGATGGCATTGTCCTGATTGGAGAAATAGGCCTGCCCCCAGATGCCGAGTATGATGCTGTAGGCGATGATGGCGAAGATGAAGTTGTAGAGGACGCCTCCTGCCATCACGAGCAGTCGCTGCCAGGGCTTCTTGGTGCGGAACTCCCACGGCTGAGGCTCTTTCTTGAGGCTCTCCAGGTCCATGGACTCGTCTATCATTCCGCATATCTTGCAGTAACCTCCCAGCGGAAGCCAGCCGATACCGTACTCGGTCTCGGCCTCCGCAGCCTTCGGGAAAAGCTTGGTGAACCACTTCGTCTCCTTGGTCGAGAAAAGCTTGAAGCCTCCCGCGTCGAAGAACAGGAAGAACTTGTCCACCCGTATCCCGAAAAGTTTGGCAAAGGTGAAGTGGCCGAACTCGTGTATGATGATGAGCACCGAGAGGGCCAGGATCACCTGCAGCGTTTTGATAAGGATTACCATCTGTCTATCAGTTCATTGGCACGGCGCTTCGCCCACTCGTCGGTCGCGAAGATGTCGTCCAGTGAAGGGTTTGCTGCAAAATCCGCGCCCGCCATGCACTCAGAGGCGATACGGGGGATGTCGTAGAAACCTATGCGGTCCTGGAGATAGGCCGCGACAGCCGCTTCGTTGGCGGCATTGAGTACGCAGGGGATATTGCCTCCGCGGCGGATGGCCTCGAACGCAAGGCCCAGCGCCGGGAAGCGGTCGAGGTCCGGCGCCGCAAATGTCAGGCTGCCCAACGTCGCAAAATCGAGTTTCCGGTTGTTGAGCGGCAGACGCTCGGGAAAACCCATCGCGAACTGGATGGGCTCGCGCATATCCGGATGACCCAGCTGGGCGATGACCGCCCCGTCCTCGAACTCAACCATGGAATGGATTATGGACTCGGGATGCACCACTACGTTGATACGGTCAGGTTCCACGTCGAAGAGCCAGCGCGCTTCGATGACCTCGAAGCCCTTGTTCATCATCGTGGCCGAGTCGATGGTGATCTTGGCTCCCATGTTCCAGTTGGGATGCCTGAGCGCCATATCCTTGGTGGCAGAAGCGATACGGGACTTGTCCCAGGTGCGGAAAGGGCCTCCTGACGCCGTCAGGTGGATGCGGCTGAGGGCGTTGCCCTGCGCCGCCAGCAGGCACTGGAAAATGGCTGAATGCTCAGAATCCACGGGGAGGATGGGAGCATGGTACTTTTCAGAGAGACCCATGACCACCGGTCCCGCCGCAACCAGCGTTTCCTTGTTGGCCAGGGCTATGACCTTGCCCGCCTTGACGGCTGCGACTGTCGGCGCCAGGCCGCTGAAGCCCACCATGGCGGCCACGACTATGTCTATATTGTCGCCCGTAACCAGTTCGCACGCCGACTTTATGCCGGCGAAAACCTTGATGCCGTCGTCCTGAAGCGCGTCTGCAACCTCATGGTAGCGGGCCTCATTGCAGATGACGACGCTGTTCGCGTCGAATTCGCGTGCCTGGGAAATGAGAAGTTCAGAACTGTTGTTGGCCGTGAGGAGTTCAACCTGGAAGAGGTCGGGGTGCTGCCGCACCACGTCGAGTGTCTGTCTTCCGATCGAACCGGTCGATCCTAGTATCGCGATCCGTCTCTTCATCAGAAAACTATGTATTTAGCCGGGTCCATGGCCTCTCCCCTGTACCAAAGCTCGAAATGCAGGCGATCCCCCGCCAGGGCTATGGACGTGCCGGCGGACACGCGGTCTCCGGTCTTCCGGAGAAGTTTCTGGTTGTTCTTGTACACGGTGACAAGGTCACCGGAGTGCTGGATGGCGATGGTATAGCCCGACTCGTCGTTCCAGCCGTCGAACACCACTGTACCCTCGAGCGCAGACATTACGACGGAATTGGCAGGGGCGTTGATTTCCACATAAGGGTGCAGGACGCTTTCGAAGCCCTGCGACACGACGCCCTTAAGGGGCGTGAAGAAATGCAGGCCTTCGATGGGCAGGGCGCGCTCCTCGCGGTCGGTCACGCCGAACTGCTCCTCCCTGTTCACCAGGTCGCGCAGGAGCGAGTCGCGCTGCGCCAGGAAAGCGGCGTCGCGGCCCTCCGAAGCGGCCGCGTCGACAAGCCGGATGACACTGTCGACCGGCAGCGGAGCCTCGCCTTCGATGACCCTGAGGATGTTCTCGGAATAGAATTCCCAGCGGCTGATGACGTTCTCCAGCGAATCGATCCTGATCGCATTTTGGATGGCGGCGCGCTTGGTATGGGCGCTGGGATAGCCCGGTATCGAGGTGCGCAGCGGAGTATAGGCCAGCAGCGCATACACTATCGCGAAAAGGACCACGATGGCGGAGATGACCCTGACCAGGAAACCGGCCTTGGTGAAGTGCACGACCCACAGTTTCCTGTGTGTCATGTCGTCCACCAGGGACAGGCGGAAACTGCGCGGTTTCGGCTCAATATTTTGACCTGACATACTTTTTCACTAAATTTGCAGTCTCATGGAAAGACTCATAGGTATCGACTACGGAAGGAAGCGCACGGGACTTGCAGCAAGCGACCCGCTGGGCATCTTCGCCTCCGCCCTCGACACCGTACCGTCTGCAAAGATAATAGATTATCTTCAAAAATACGCCGAAAAAGAGACCATAACGCGCTTTGTGGTGGGTTATCCGATGAACCTCGACGGCAGGCCTTCGGAAGCGGCCGCCGACGTCGACGCCTTCCTCCCCCGCCTCAGGAAGGCCTTTCCGGGGGTCCCGGTGGATCTCGAGGACGAGCGCTTCACCTCCGTGCTCGCGCACAGGGCAATGATCGACGGCGGGATGAAATACAAGGACCGCAGGAACAAGGCGTCGGTCGACCGCATCAGCGCCGCCATCATCCTGCAAGGCTATATGGACAGGAAATCTAAAGGATTATGATACAGCCCATCTATCTCTACGGCTCGGAAGTGCTCCGCGCCAGGGCGCAGGAAGCCGACCTGAGCCGCAAGGAAGAGCTCACGCAGCTCATCACCGACCTCAAGGACACGCTGGCCAAGGCCGACGGGTGCGGCCTCGCCGCCCCCCAGATTGGCGTCAGCCTGCGCGTGCTCATCGTCGACGGCACGGTCATGGCCGACGTCTACGACTACCTTGCCGACTTCAAGCGTGTGATGATCAATCCCGTGGTCCTGGAGGAGAGCGAGAAAAAATGCGAATTCAACGAGGGCTGCCTCAGCATCCCCGGCATCTACGCCGACGTCCAGCGTCCCGAGAGCATGACCGTCCGTTACTTCAACGAGAACTTCGAGGAGGTCACCGAGAAACTCGACCGCTTCGCCTGCAGGATGGTCCAGCACGAGATGTCCCACCTGGACGGTGTCGTCTTCACCGACCTCGTCGCCCCCATCCGCAAGAAGATGCTCTCCAAGAAACTGGTCAACATCTCACACGGAAAGGTCTCGGTCCATTACAAAGCTAAGATAAAATAAAAAAAGCCGGTCGAATCGACCGGCTTTTTCATTGGCATTCAACTATTTGAGCGAAAGCTCGTTGAGCGGGGCGTCCAGAGCGAAGAGCTTGTTGGTCTTCCAGCTGGCAGCCTTCTTGAGCTGATAGGCAGCGGTGGCGCGGATGTCAGCGACGCTGGCGCCGAAGCTGATCCTGTAGGTTCCTGCGGGAGCCTCCCAGGCGGAAGCAGCCTCGTTGAAGGAAGCGATCTCGTAGTTGGTGACCTTGATGGTGACGACCTGGCTCTCGCCCGGCCTCAGCTCGCGGGTCTTGGCGAAGCCCTTGAGCTCGCAAGCGGGCTTCTCGAGGCCGCCTGCAGGGGCGGAGACATAAAGCTCGACAACTTCCTTGCCGGCGACGGCACCGGTGTTGGTCACGGTGACGCTGGCCTCGAAGCCGTCAGCGACGGTCTTGATGACGGGCTTGGAATACGAGAAGGTGGTGTAGCTCAGACCATAGCCGAACGGATAGGAAACTTCCTTGCCGGCGGAGGTGAAGTAACGGTAGCCGACATAGATGCCTTCCTCGTAGTTGGTGTAGTCGACGTCCTTCTGGAGCTGGCGCTGCTGCTGGCCACCGAAGCCCTGAGGCTGGGTGTTACGTACATAGTTGTACGGGAAGTTCGCGGAGGACGGGTGATCCATGAAGTTGATGGGGAAGGTCATAGGGAGCTTGCCGGAAGGATTGACCTTGCCGGTCATGACGTCTGCGACGGCATTTGCGCCCTCCTGGCCAGGGGACCAAGGGAGGATGATGGCGTCGACGCTGTTCTTCCAGGAGTTGGTCTCGATGACACCGCCGATGTTGAGGACGACGATGACTTTCTTGCCCTCGGTATGGAAGGCCATGGAGACGTTGCGGATGAGTTCGCGCTCGATGGTGGTGAGGTCGAAGTCGTCGATCATCTTGCGGTCGGCGCCTTCACCGGCGTTACGGCCGATGACGATGACGGCGAGGTCGTTGTTGCGGGCCTCGTTGGTAATCGCTGCCTCAGGGATGGCGACCTCGGCGGCCTTGGCGCTGCCGAAACCGAATCCGCCGCGTCCGCCACCGCTAAGGGCTGCGGTGGCCCTGGTCAGGGCCATGGTGGCCTCGTAGAAGTTGAGGATGGGCTCGTCCACGGTGAAGCCGGCGTTCTGGAGGCCTTCCTTCATGTTGACGACATAGGCCTTATTGACGTTGCCGGAACCGGTGCCGCCGGCGACGAAGTCAATGGCGGAGATACCGTAGAGGGCGACTTTCTTGCCGGAAGCGACAGGCAGGGTGTTGTTCTCGTTGCGGAGGAGGACCATGGACTCGCCTGCAGCCTTGCGGGCGACCTGGGCGTGGCCTGCGAGATCGGGCTTGTTGGAGAACTTATACTTCTTGAAGGAAGGGGTCTTGACGATGTAGTTCAGCATGTTGCGGACGTTGCGGTCGACATCCTCGATGGCGAGGCTGCCGTCCTGGACGCCGGCGATGATGCGGTCGATCTCGTTCTGGTTACCGGGCTCCATGAGGTCGTTACCTGCCCATGCGGACTTGACGGTACCGGCTTTGTTGCCCCAGTCGGTCATGACGATGCCCTGATAGCCCCACTCGTCACGAAGGATGGTGGTGAGGAGGTCCTTCTTCTGCTGGGTGTACTCACCGTTCAGCTGGTTGTAGGAGGACATGACGGTCCAAGGCTTGGCTTCCTTGACGGCGATCTCGAAGTTCTTGAGGTAAATCTCGCGGAGGGCGCGCTCGCTGACGCGGGCGTTGTCCTCGTTGCGGTTGGTCTCCTGGTTGTTGACAGCGTAGTGCTTGATGGAGGTACCGACGTCGTTGGACTGGATGCCCTTGACATAGGCGGCAGCCATCTTACCGGAGAGGAGCGGGTCCTCGGAGAAGTACTCGAAGTTACGGCCGCAGAGAGGGTTGCGGTGGATGTTCATACCCGGAGCGAGGAGGACGTCGACGCCGTACTCATGAACCTCCTGTCCCATGGCGGTGGTGACGGCCTGGACGAGGTCGAGGTCCCAGGAGCTGGCAAGCAGCGTACCTACCGGGAAACCGGTGCAGTAGAACGTGGCGGTCTCACCCTGGCGGGTAGGACTGATGCGGAGGCCAGCAGGGCCGTCGGCGAGGACGGTGCCGGGGATGCCGAGGCGCGCGATCGGACGGGTGTTGCCGGCGGCGCCGGGAACCTGGTTGATGACACCGGAGGTGACGCCTTCGACGATGGCGGCGCGGGCGCCTCCGACGAGGAGGGTGGCCTTCTCCTGGAGGGTCATGGCCTTCAGGACTTCTTCGATGTTGTTAGGAGAGAGCTGGGGCTGTGCGGCAGCGGAAAGCGCCATGAGCCCGGCAGCGACGAAAATAAAGAATCTCTTCATATTGTAATAAATTGGTTTGGTTTCGTGTCTTACAAAGGTAGTAAAACGCGAAATCATAAAAAAGTGTTTAGAGTTAAAAAAATGTGCTGTATGTTCAAATATCCTTCGGATTCTTTACTTGAGGCTTGCTACGATGTCCTTGATGCGCTGCATGTGCGACGGGATGCTGATGTGCTGAGGGCATTTGGGCAGGCAGGTGTTGCAGCCGATGCAGGCATCGGCGCGGATGGCCTTGTCCTGCTCGTTGTACAGTTTTAGGAAGGCCTGGCGCTTGGCGGCGACATCACTCCGGCCGGTCTCGGTCGAGATGAGGGCGTCGCTGGCGCTGTTGTACACCTTGAAATTGCCGGGGATGTCCACGCCGGCCGGGCAAGGCATGCAATACGAGCAGGCGGTGCAGGGAATCTGCCCCCTGGACTTGTGAAGGTCGGCCACGGTCAGCATGAAATCCATCTCTTTCTGGTCGAAAGGCTTGAAGCCGGTGAAGATGGAGACGTTCTCCTTCAGCTGCTCCATATTGGACATTCCGCTGAGGGTGACCATCACGCCCGGCAGGGAACCGACGAAGGTCAGGGCGTTGGCAGCAGGAGTCAAATCGGGATGGCGCTCGCGCATGACGCTCGCGACGCCGTCGCTGACGCTGGCCAGCGCGCCGCCCTTGACCGGCTCCATGACGAGTACCGGAATACCCTTCCCAACCAGATAGTTATAGAGGAATTCCGAACTGGTAGTGCCCGAGCCCGAGCCCCAGCCACCGGACATCTCCTTCCAGTCGACATAGTTGAGCTGGATCTGCACGAAATCCCAGTCGTAGAGATCCACGAGGGCGGGAAGGTCGTCATTGCTGCCGTGGAACGAGAATCCAAGGTGCTTGATGCGACCTGCGGCCTTCTGCTCCAGCAGCCAGTCGAACAGGCCGTTGTCCTTGAAGCGGGAATTGTAACCGGCAATGTTCTGGATATTGTGAAGCAGGAGGAAATCGACATAGTCGACCTGAAGGTTCTTTAGGGAAGTCTCGAACATCTGCTTCCCGGCGTCAAGCGTTGGCCTGCCGCCTCCCATGTTGGAGATCTTTGTAGCAATCTTGTAGGACCCTCTGGGATGACGGCTCAAGGCATTGCCGGTCACCACCTCGGACTCGCCGTAGGCGGGAGCGGTGTCGAAATAATTGACGCCGTGGGCGATGGCATAATCGACCATGGCGTTGACGGCTTCCTGGTCCAGGCGGCCGCCGCGACCGAAGCCGCCTCCTCCGGAGACGGACGGAAGACGCATGCAGCCCAGGCCAAGCATGCCGAGGGTCTCACCCATCTTGTCCCAGGTGCGGGAGTCGATCTTGGAACCATCCGGAGCCTCCTTCCAGGGAGCGGGCGAAGGAGCGCTGTCCGGCTTGTTGGCGGAGTGGAGGAAAGGGGCGCCGACGGCAAGCCCCATTCCGGCGAGAAGCATACCCCTAAGGGCTTCGCGGCGAGTCATTTTTTCTTCCATAAGCGTATTGGATTCAGTCTAGTGTTATTGATTAATTAAGGGCGATAGATCAGTTTCTTGGTCTGAGGGTCGCGGGAATAGTGGCGCATGAACTCCCACATCTCGCGGGCAGCACCCTTGTAGTTCCAGTGACCGTAAGGCTCGAGGGCGATCATGCGGATGAGAGGGGTGTCACCCTTGTAGAGGGTACCCTCGTGCATCGTCAGGTCGTCCATGGTGGAGATGTTCCTGCGGTCGCGCACGGCCATTCCGAACATCGGGTCGAGCGAAGGGTTGCAGGTCTCGCCGATCTCCATACCGTTGAGTTTGGCGATGGTCTCCACGGCGCTCACCAGCCATCCCTTGGAGGCGGGCTGGCCATCCGCGGCGGCGGTGGTGTCGGTGAAACGTCCGTCATTGGTGCCGGAGCAAAGAAGGTAAGCAACTTCCATATTTCCGTTGTAGCGGCGGATCTGCTCGTCGATCGAGCCCGAAGTACCGGTATTGAAGCGGGCGTCATTGATGAGGCCTCCGGCCATGGAGGCGCCGGCGGCGATGAGGTTGGTCTTGAATATGCACATGCTGGTGGTATTCATGCCCCCGGCGGACAGTCCCGTGACATAGACGCGGGACGGGTCGGCCTGGGGATATTTCTCCAGCAGGTGACGGATGACGGCCTCGATGCCGTCAAGGCCCATGGCCGCATAATTGTCACGGCCCTGCCACTCCAGTTCGGCCGCCATGAAGTGTTTCTCTGCGGCAAGCTCCACGAAACCGGAGGTCTCGGCCTGCGTGCGGGGGTCGTTGGTATTGCCGTGCAGCATCACGACGAGGGGAATCGAAGCCTTGGAGGCATTCAGCAGGTCCTCGGGAATGTACTCGTACCAGAGGAAATCGCCCCAGCCGCAGAGGTTCTGCTCCACTATGTTGCGGCGGATGTGAAGGCGGTCGAACATGACATAGCTCACCAGCTCGTAAGGCTGGGTGTGGCGCACGTCGGTGCCGTTGTACCAGGTAGTATAGTTGTTGAAACGGTAGTTGTGCGAGAAAATCTTGTCCCAGGCGTCCATGAAGAACTCGGCGTCGGAAAAAGGCGAACCGTTCACATAGATGCGCTCCATCTGGTGCAGGGGATTCTTCCATACACCGCCGCCGGACTCGAGGGCATGGTTGGCGCGGATATAGTGGTCGACGACGGCTTTGTTCCTTCCGGCACAATATGTCGGGACGACGACGGGATTGAGCTTGCCATTGACCGAACCTCCGATAGTGAGGATGCCGGATACTGCCTCGGCATGGAGTGACAGGACGTTGTTGATGAACGTCGCTCCCGTGCCCTTGCCTATCAGTTTCAGGTTGTTGATGACGCGGAGCTGCTCCTCGAGCTTGTAGAACACCTCGAGGTCGGCGGAAGGAGAATATGACTTACCGTTGGCGGGATTGACGACATATACTGTGGCGAGGTAGGAATCGATGTGACGCTCCATCCCGAAGTTGCGGATGACCGACATAGGGTCGCTTACGGCTCCGTTGTAGTAAATGAAGTAGACGGGGTTGACCGTGCGGTCGGAATAGGTGGAGGGGCGGTCGGCGGTGATGCGCCAGACCTTGGCGCCGACTCCGTCGACGGTTTCGGTCTTGAGATTCTGTGCAGACAGCTGCAGTCCGGCGAAAACCGCCAGGAACATTGCAGCTAAGGTCAGGATACGGTTGTTCATTATTGCAAATGTTTATTTGACAACAAATATAACACTAATTCCGCACAAAAAACCTTATATTTGGAAACGGAACATCAACATTTTACACATACCATGAGAACTATTGTCAAAACCACCCTTATCCTGTTTGCAGGGATAGCCATGACCGCCTGCGGGCAGAAATGGCAGGAAGAGTCCAAAGACGGATACAACCTTGTCACCCAGAAGAATGGCCAGACGCTGGGCTACAGCCCTGCCTCCGGCGTGCAGATCCTTACAAAGGGAGGCTACGCCTACAAGGACCTCAACCGCAACGGCAAGGTCGACGTGTACGAAGACTGGCGCAAGGACCCGCTCGTGCGCGCCAAGGACCTGGCCTCACAGCTTTCGATCGACGAGATCGCCGGTATGATGCTCTACAGCGGCCACCAGGCCATCAACGGACCTAACATCACCGCAGCCCAGAAGAAATTCCTCGAGGAGGACAACCTCCGCGCCGTGCTTATGACCAGTGTCTCCTCCCCTGCCGACGCAGCCAGATGGAACAACAACGTCCAGGCCTTCGTCGAGGGTGTCGGACACGGCGTGCCCGCCAACAATTCCTCCGACCCCCGCCACGGCGCCAGGGCCACGGCAGAGTTTGACGCCGGCAACGGCGGCACCATCTCCATGTGGCCGTCCAGTCTCGGAATGGCGGCGACCTTCGATCCCGCGCTGGTCGAAGAGTTCGGCAGCATAGCCTCCAAGGAATATCGCGCCCTTGGCATAGCCACGGCACTCTCTCCACAGATCGACCTTGCTACCGAGCCGCGCTGGAGCCGTTTCAACGGCACTTTCGGTGAGGATCCCAAACTCGACACCGACATGGCCCGCGCCTATGTCGACGGTTTCCAGACCTCCGAGGGGGATGCCGAGATCAAGGACGGCTGGGGCTTCGAGTCCGTCAACGCCATGATCAAGCACTGGCCCTCCGGCGGTCCGGAAGAAGCCGGCCGCGACGCCCACTACAGCTACGGCAAATTCGCCGTCTACCCTGGGAACAACCTTGCTACACAGATGCTCCCCTTCACCGAAGGAGCCCTCAAACTCAATGGCAAGACCAAGATGGCCACCGCTGTAATGCCTTACTATACAATCTCCTACGGTCAGGACCCGTCCGGAGCCAACAACGGTAACAGTTACAGCAAATACATCATCACCGACCTGCTCCGCGACAAGTACGGCTTCGACGGAGTGGTCTGCACCGACTGGAACATCACCCACGACTATTCCAGCGTCTTTGCCTTCGAGGGCAAGCCCTGGGGCAACGAACTCCTGAGCGTGGCCGAGCGCCACTTCAAGGTCATCGAGTCCGGCGTCGACCAGTTCGGCGGCAACAACGACAAGGGCCCCGTACTCGAGGCATATCAGATGTGGGTGGACAAATACGGCGAGAAGAGCGCCCGCGAGCGCTTCGAGACCTCTGCAGTGCGCCTGCTGATGAACAGTTTCCGTACAGGACTGTTCGAGAATCCTTACTGCGATCCTGAAGAGACTTCCGCCATCGTCGGACAGCCCGCCTTCATGGAGGCCGGTTACAAGGCCCAGCTCAAGTCGATCGTCATGCTCAAGAACCACGGCAACGCCCTGCCGGAGAAAGGCCGCCTGAAAGTCTACGTCCCGCCGTATTTCGAGCCGGCCCGCCAGGCGATGTTCGGCGGCCAGGCCGCCGCTGGCCGCTGGGTCGACCCCGTCCCTGCAGACATGATCGGAAAGTACTACGACAAGGTTGACAATCCCAAGGATGCTGACTTCGCCATCGTGTTCATCAACGCACCCGCATCAGGCAGCGGCTACGACCGTGCCGACGTGGCCAAGGGAGGCAACGGCTATGTCCCGATCAGCCTTCAGTATGAGGACTATACCGCCACCTATGCCCGCGAGACGAGTATCGCCGGCGGCGACCCGTACGAGGATTTCACAAACCGTACCTACAAGGGCAAGACCGTTACCACCTCCAACAAGGGTCACATGCAGCTGGTACGTGACACCCGCAAGGCAATGGGTTCCAAGCCGGTCATCACCGTCATCAATATCTCCAGGCCGATGGTAATGAGTGAGATCGAGCCTTACACCGACGCCATCCTTCTCTCGTTCGGCGTCCAGAACCAGGCCATCCTCGAGACCATCAGCGGCGCCAACGAGCCTTCCGGCTTGCTGCCTATGCAGCTTCCGGCCAACATGCAGACGGTCGAGGAGCAGTTCGAGGACGTTCCCCGCGACATGGTCTGTCATACCGACACCGACGGCAACAAATACGATTTCGCTTTCGGAATGAACTGGTCCGGCGTCATCAATGACGCAAGGGTCAAGAAATACAAATAGTCCGGTCAAACCGCATCTCTGCGACATGACCGGACGACAACCAATTATTATAACAAACTACTTCCTGAAAAGGAGCTGAGCAAACTCATATAGACTGCGTCTCCAGGTCTGCCACTCGTGGGCGGTAAGAGGAGACTCGTAATAATATGCGTTGAGTCCGAGGCCCTTGACTTTCTCGACGAC
>JAEEGL014836688.1_pt1 | contig 29461 bp, 18 predicted proteins | sample 9134231 | NCBI WGS metagenome assembly JAEEGL01 (sample SAMN16246548, study PRJNA631951) | gut metagenome | biome: gut microbiome; feature: rumen; material: fiber-attached | host: Bos | place: Iran: Karaj | collected 2018-10
ATAAGACGGAGTTGGGTAGACACCTTGGTGATTTCACTGATGCGCTTGAATTCTTTTACCTCCCATGCTGCATCAAGGTAAATCGCCAGCGCATTCTTTATACTACAGTGCATTTTCAAGTTGAGGTATTGCCCACCATTATCCATATAGCGTTGCAGGGCGTTGTATAAGTCCTCATCCGTACCGCCAATGTAGTACAAACGGAAGTTGTCACATGCCAGCCAGTTGCCCGTAGCTCCCTCTGCAACGAATCCTATCTCGACATCGTTTTCGATGTTGGTGAATGTCTGCGTGTATTGCTTGCGGGTAGTCACCCTCTGGCTATCGATATTCGCCACAATCCATGCTCCATTCTGTGCTCTCGACGGAGTATCTTCCTGAATGTTCTGGGCAGCTGCTTTCAGTTGATACTTACCTACAGGCAGGTCCTTCAGTGTCTGAACCACACTTCCGTCACCCACCTTGCTGCCTTTGCTCACCCAACGTTCCACGTATGTGCTGCCAGCCTTCAACGAGAAGGAACTGTTGCCCTGAGCAACCATTCCGTTCACCGTCCAGCCTTCTGTGCCGTCCTCGAAACTCGGGTTGGTGATAAGGTTGGTCCAGTCGAGCGGATTCTCCTCAGAAGCGTTTGCTTTGCGATAAATATTCATCTCGACATCCAGACCTGAGATTGACTCAGCGATAGATTGGCTAGTGCTCGATTCATTATCGTAAACAGCCTTTGCTTCATTCATCACTGTTTTCAGCCATTCTGCTTCCTTACCCGACCCGTCGCCATACAGTTGCTCAGCCTCTGCTATCTTGGATTTCAACTGTTCGCGCAAGGCGTCGATGCTCACACCTTTATAGATGATTACGAACCCCTGCCAGTTGAGCCATTGCGAACCGCTCTTCATCGCTACCTCAAGCGTCACTTCTTCAAAACCGTCCGACATCACATCGCGTGCCCATGCAACAGCACCTCCATGAGCCAGCGCCTGTCCACACGACTTCATGCCATCGGGTTGGAAGTAGTTTGGTCCTTTCTTCCAGTTATTATCTGTTGCATTTGTCACCCCGAAGTCTATGGTGCTCATCAGTGGAACGGTTGTCTTCACGGTGTTCAAAGCCGTTACGGTGAAGGTCGGAGCAGCATCGCTACCGTCTTGACGATACAAGCTGTGGAACCCTATGTCATAGGTACCGATTGGAAGTTCAACAGGTTGGATGAGCGAGGTGACAGCATGATAGCGTTCGAACTCTGCCCAACTGAAAGCAGGGCTCCCTTTGTCCCATCCATCGGTTGACCCACTACCCACCATGTCGGCATTCTGGGGCATGAACGACACATCGAGAGGTGTCGTGATGTCGGCATAGACCACCCAGAACAGCTTGCGGGCAGCCTTCTGCAAACGCTCTGTCGTAACATCCAACGCAGAGTACTCCTTGTAGGCACTTTGCAATGCATCTTTATAGGATTCAGTCTTGCCTGCATCTGCCAGCACCTTATAGATATAATACAGTTGGCGCTTTGCTTTATAAAGTGCATAGTCGCCATTCGTCACCGAAGTCTCCTTGATGAATGCCCAGTGAGTCATGCCCTGTCCGTCTTTCAGCGTAAGCGGACCGCCATAGGTCCAAGCCACATCAAGTGGAGCCTCCAACGAGGTGTTCTGCAGTGTATATACCCGACTGCCCTCAGCAGTCTCGGTGAAGGCGAACTTCGCATTGGTAGTACGGTTCACCACCACATTGTTCGCAGTCGCATTCACACACGATATATAGTACGAAGCGTTGTTTGCCATGCGGAATCTTACCGTTCCGTCAGTACCTACAGATGCCGTACAGCGGTGAGGGGTTGATTCCTTCGTGTCCCCATTCGTTAGACGTGTAGCACATGCCTGCACGTTACTTGTCATACCATTCACCACGAAAGCATCGGCATCTACATTCAGCAGATAGCCCACCGTCGCAGACTTCACCGTACTAAGGTCCTCAGCCGGAACTTCAGGAGCAGTCCACACCTGAGCATGCATCGTAGCGAACAACGCAACAACAAAAACAGTCAAGAAGATAATTCGTTTACTCATATAGCATAAGTTATTAGTTAGTTGCCCACAAAGTTACAAAATAATTGACACTTGACAGTTGATAGTTGATAATTATTTTACTATTTTCTTCAATTTTGGTCTATGAACTTTGAACTTTCACCTCTTTTTCGTAACTTTGCACACACGATAACCAGTAAAACAGAGATAAAAAGGTAGAAAACAGAAGTTCAGAAAAGAATGAGGCGAGTTTTGAGGAGAAATATAAGGAAAAGAGTCAGCACAACGTTAGCACTTATCGTCGTGTTAATATTAGTTTACGGCTGTCATGGTGAAAACAAGGCAGACACAACAGCGATGAACAGCGAAACAGCTGTGAAATCACCAATCACACCAGTTGAGCGCATGATTCTGGACGTTCAACAGCAGAACAACTTCGATCGTGAGATATTCCTCATTGACAGTTTGGAACGAACAGGCGACCTTTCGGAGATGAAAGCAAACTATTGGCGTAGCAACACCTATATCTCCATGTCACAATATCATACAACAGAATTCTATCTGCGCAAAGTGATCGATGCAGACATCCAAAACGATGATGATTTCAACACCTTTTGCCGTGCAGCAACCAGTCTCACCACGATGCTCTTGTACAAGAACGACTATGAAGGAGTGCTGAATGTGTCATCGAAAGTGGTCGAGAAGATTGAATCACACAAGGATACCAATAAACGCACCATCATCATACTACTCAACAACATCGCAAACAGTCAACTTAACCTCGGACACATGGACGAAGCACGTCGGACCTATGAACGTACCTTCAATTATCTGCAGCAGGAAGCTGCCGAAAATCCCTCTGAAATGACCTATCGCGCATTTGTGGACTATGCAAATGCATTCGCCATCCAAAACAACGAACAAAACAACTTCAGCGAAGGATTGAAATGGGCAGAGCGAACCGATTCGTTACTGAAAGTTTATCAGCAACAGCCCGAAGCAGACCCCTCACTGATTGATGAGCTATTAGGCGGTATCTTGCTCAACCAAGCCATCGCCCACGAGGGACTTGGCAACAATGAAGCGGCAGCTGCAGAATACAAGCAGTTCTGCAAAACCAAGTACGGGCATAATGCCAATGGACGTTTCGAGGCTGTCCGCTACCTGCTCTCGGCGGGAAAATATGCTGAGGCTGCAGACGAATTAGTCAATCTCGACCATTGGATGGAGCTTCGTGGCGAGGAATGGGACCTCGACAACATCCGCAAATACCTTACCAACAAATACTACGCCAACCTAAAGGCTGGGCGCAACGACTCTGCCCTCGCAGTAGCAACTCGCTTGTGCGAAGCCATCGATACGGCAGTCATCGAATGGGAACGCAATAACGCATCCAATGAACTGGTCAACATCTACGACACTCAGAAGAAAGAAACCGAACTGGCAGAAAAAGACGCTCAGTTGTCCGAGCAAGGGTTTTGGGCGGTAGCAGCCGCACTCATCCTACTCACCGTGTTCTTCATCGTCTATGCCGTCTATCGACGCATGGCAGCCAAGCGACTCAGCATCGCCAACAAGCAACTTGAACGGCGTAACCAGCAACTGATTGTGGCTAACGCACGTGCCGAGGAGTCTGCACGCATGAAGGCAGACTTCATCCAACAGATATCCCACGAAATACGCACTCCACTCAACATCCTCAGCGGATTTGCACAAATCATCACCTCGCCCGAGATGACGTTAGAGGAAAACGAGAAGACCGACATCAACAACGGCATCATAGAAAACACGAACCGCATCACGGGACTGGTCAATAAAATGCTGGAACTCAGCGAAGCCAACAGCCGCGCCGTCATTCCACGCATAGACACCGTAACCCCTCAGGAGATAGCAGAGAAAGCCATTCAAGAGTCTGGCATCATGGAGGCAACACATATCCGGTTCGCCTTAAACAACAAAAGTGAGAAACAGATTACCACCCATCTCAAACAGGCCACCCGAGCACTTGTGCTACTGCTCGATAACGCACAGAAGTTCACCCATCCTGCCGAAGCAACCGTACAGACCAAAGGAGGAATCACCGGCAAGGAAGATGTCACCCTTAGCATACAAGACCAGACGGATGGAGTTGCCTTCATCATCGAAGACACAGGAATAGGTATCCCTCCCGAGGAAGCCGAACACATATTCGAGGAATTCGTACAACTCGACGAATACTACGACGGAACAGGCATCGGACTGACCGTAGCCCGCTCCATTGCACGCCGATTGGGAGGAGACATCCGTCTCGATACCTCCTTTACCCACGGAGCACGATTCATCCTGACACTATCCACCAAGTCTTAACCCCGTAAAAACGGCTTTAACAGAGAAGGTAATCAAATCATCTTATTGATTTCCACAAATACGATATAGGAAAATCTATATTCCCTTCTACTCAATCTGCATTGTTGAGATAAAGCTCCGACTCCATGTCGATTTCAGGCGCTTTATAGCTCCACTTGACAGCTTTTTCCAGACTACACAAGTCAGAGCCGAATGCTGCCTCGTTCAGTACGAGCTGGCAATTGCTGCGTAGCCAGTTGCCACTCATGTCCTCACGACTGACGATGATGCCGGCAGCTACCACGTTGCCGCCACGACCCAGGGCGAAGTTGAAGTGATCGGTGTCAAAAGCAAAGGTCGAGAAGTTCAGCTCGTTCTTTCGGTTCGAGCACGGAAAACCGCCCTGACCGTCCACTATCTTCGTTGTCATAGAAGCGTCGCTGTCGGCATTGACGGGGTCGAGCACGAGGCGGGCAAACTCCACCTCATACTTCCCATAACGCTTCTGCACAGTAACGAACGTCAGCATGTCACCGCGTTGCAGCCCCCATGCAGTGACAAAGTCAGCATAGGTAGGTCCTGATGAATTGACGTACGCCACACTGTTCCCTGCGGTATCAATGCCCACAGCCACCTCGGGCAGATGCCCCTCGGAAATGATGGCAGCAAAGGGGGTCCACTTCAAACTTTCAAGGGGTTCAAACTGGTAAAATTGGTCCAGACCCTGACCTGTTACCAAAAGTGTTGACGCATGCTCACGAAGGTATTTCAAATTGACCTTCTTGAACTTGTTCATACATTCGAAGGCGTTGTCGCAGTCTTCGAACGACTGATTACAGATTTCCTTCAACTTGCTGTAGCTCTTATTTACAGCCTTAACTAGTACCCGATGCAGTGACTGATCCTCCGTCTTAGGATTCTTCGGTCGGGTGTTAGTACGTACGATAGTCTTTCCCAAACGCTGATAGAAAGTCTTATTGCCAACTCTACCTACAGCGCCGTACATGTCTTTCGTCATTTCTGCCATAATGATTCTTATATTTATTCCATGTTCTACTCTACTTTAACTCTAATATATCTCTAATTATATAACTAGAGAAGAACTAGAGATGAATTAGAGAAGAACTAGAGATATGATGTTGCAAAGTTAAGGTTTTTATTTGAAATGACCAAATATAATATGGAAAAAAGTGTGGTGAGAGGATGATATTCCACTTACCACACTTTAAAACAGAGCTGTCGGGCTTTCACCCATTGGCATAACTATGCATGCCACCAAGGAAGAAGTTGACTCCAAAGTAGGTGATGATGACAGACAGGAAGGCAAGAATCATGTAGAGGTAGAAGATAGAATAGTTGAGAGTTGAGAGTTGAGAGTTGAGAGTTCTTGAATCCTGAACTTTCAACTTTGAACTTTGATCCTTGAACCTTGAACCGTGAATTGTGAACCAGGTCCCCTTATGCAGGGGTATGGAATAGATGAGGAGGGTGATTAGTGCCCATACCTCTTTCGGATCCCAGCCCCAATAGCGACCCCAACTTACATTCGCCCAAATGGCTCCGATGAATATGCCAGTTGCTAAAAGAAACAGTGCTGGATAGAGGAGTAGCATCACCTCCGAAGGACTGCCCTTCCGAGTAATGAACCATGCGATGCTTTGGAGTGTGATGAAGGCAAAGAGGGTGTACGACATCATGATGACACACACATGGATGCTCAGCAATGGGGATGAGAGCACAGGCATGAGGGGAGTTATCTGCGGATTGGACTGTCCCATCATCGCTACGAGCATCGTCAGACCTGCCATGATGAAACCAAAGGAACGTATCTGTGTATGACGACGCCATAGGCAGAGCGTCAATAGCATGCTACACAACGACATGAACATCATGACCTCATAGCCATTCGCAAGCGGCAGATGACCCGACACAATGGTGCGTAAGCTGATAAAATAGAGCAGATAGCAGACTGTAGCGACAGCTAAAAGTAGGAAAGCTCTACTTAAGATACGATTAAGAGATTTACGATTTACGATTTCTATAGCTATAAAGGCAAGGATGCCAACTGTGAGCAACACCATCGCAAGGGGACGGATGTAGTTGGTTGTGTTGTACAATTGCTCTGCCTTGAATTCAAGGTCTGAGGGCAAATAATCGGGATCTACCGTTTTCTGCTGATACTTACGAATTTTAGCAATGGTTGCCGACAGTTCTTTATAATCGGTCTTTGCAGCCAACTCGCCCACATAGTCGAGCGAGTGCTTGATGAAGAACCACTGATCGTGAGGTAACGTATCTGGCAGGTTATCACTCTGCGAATACCACTTATCACCAGCCGGATAGATACGTGTCAGCTGACCACCAAACAGCATCAGCAACAGGTTCATCTTCTCGTCGGCTTCGTTGACAGCTCGGGCATCATCCACATCTGCTCCTGAGCGTATCTGCATCAATGTCTCATCGAGACGATAGGTTCCGTTGACGAAAAAATCATCGTAGCTCACATACTTCGCATCACTACCCAACAACTCATGCACCTTATTTCCTTTCACCTTGATGAATGGTTGGTCGAGCCATGTAGTAGGAAAGAACATCCAACCCGTAAGTACCTGTTCTGAAGTGTAACCATGATAAGACGGACTACCATAAATCTTGGTTGTGAAATCAACAGCAACGGTTTGAAAAGGGCACACACGACCATTATAATAGGCATATAGATTGCCGAACTCTGCTGCCACATCGGCAGGTAGCACTCGTGGTTCGGCTGCAACTGCAGGTAAAGACATCATCGACAACACAACGACAGCAACCGCTTTGCGCTTGATGCTCCTAACCAGCCGCTGATAGCCTTCGTTAGGAAGCAGGAGAAACAACAACATGCCTATAAACAACATTGCATAGCCTGTATATGTAATACCAATACCCCAAGGGTCATGACTCACGGACAGGTATGTACCTTGAAGGTCTGGGTCGTAACCCGACTGATAGAAACGATAATGCTGGCACGAGCCGATGTTGTTCATCGATACAACGAGTTCGTCACTCGATGAAGTGGTAATGACAGAGACATAATCCATCGGTGATTGAGTTCCTGGATAAGTCTTCAGTTGAAAATCCTTCAATGTGACAGTAAAAGGCAGATGCTCAATCAGTCCTGTCTCGCGGTTTACAATCATATCGGTAGGTTCACCAACACGAAGATGCACAGACCCTTGTAAACCATAGAGATGAGTGACAAATGCCCCTAGCAAGATTAACACAAATGAGCAATGAATCAGCATCATAGCAGGGCGCTTGTAAACCTTTCGCCGAATCAACACAACTATGCTTACCACACAGAGCAAAGCCCACAAAGCAATAAACCACCACGCACCATAAACTTTGGTAGCGACGAATGTAGTACCATACACTTTTTCAAGCACTGTAGCAGTGACCAGTACACCAATCACTGCTACGAGTATTGTAAATGCTAATTTCTTCACACTCTTTAGACCGTCGAAATGGTCCTTAGTTTAAATTGCATCGATAAACTTAACAACCGCATCACGATCTGCCTTCGAGAGTTTGCGGAAGTTTTCAGTAGCCCGACGGGCATCTGACTCTTTCGATCCATGCCACATGATTGCCTCTATGACATTACGGGCACGACAGTCGTGCAAACGGTCCTCAGCACCGGTACACATCTTGCTCAAACCTCTACCCCATAACGGAGTTGTACGGCACCAACCTGTGCGGATATCGTTCTTCATGAACAAACGATGTTGAACAAAATCGGTGTAAGGCCAAATCTTCTGATGTGGATAGCGAGGCATGTCTTCATTACCGAACATGCCATTCGGGTCTTGAATCTCATCATCACCAGTCATCCATGAAGGTCTGTGACAGGTAGCACATCCGATCTCTGTAAACAACTGCTTTCCACGTTGTACCTCTGGTTTGTCAAGGTCGCGAGCGGCAGGAACAGCCAAACCACGATGCCAAACCATGAAGGCTTTATAATCGCCGTCGCTCATCTCTGCATTGAGGGTATTGCTCGTTAAGTAGTTGTAGATATCTTTCTCCACGTCACCAGTCTTATTCTCTTGTGGGAAATATTTATAGAAATCACGCTGTACATCGGGGTCTTTCGATGATGTCTCAGCATAATAAGAGAGCGTCTGTGCCTTTGCGTTGAAGTTAAGGTCAAGATAATGATAGCGTCGATCCGAACGTGTCACATTGGTAATGTTCCAGATAGCGTTCGCTCCTGCTGCATCAAGAATAGGTCCACGTGTCATCGCATACGTATAACGACGCACATATTTGGTTCCAGTCAAGCCGCTATAATAGCTCACCCACTCGTTATTCGCCTGATTCCAATAAGCAGGATTCAATGCATCGGTCTTACCTATAGAATTGAAATACTGGCTCTGACGCACCCACTCGTTCGTAATAGCGCTGTCGGGAATCGCATCTGTCAAACCTGTTCCATAGATACCTATCGTTGATTCCAACCGAACACCTACGTCCTCAATCGGAATCTCTACATTCTGCCCACCTCGAGCTGCGATAATCGGAGCATAGAAAGCCGACTGAGGAATTGTAACCTCAGGATAAATCAGCTCGTAGGTCTCGCCATCAGGGAATTGATTACCCCACTCATCTGTATATTGGCGCCAATCAATCGAAATCTGCTTTTCATCAATCGGAGCCTTAAAGGGAGCAACAGCACCTGTCTGGGGCATACCAGCCACAGAACGGATGTAAGCATTTGTTGTCTTATCATAAATAACCAACAGATAGCCGTTTCCCATCGTTGACTCACGATATTCATTCTGGCGTTTTCCGTGACCGTATGAAGGATGACAATATAAGCATCCTTTACGTACATAAACAGGACCAAGACCATAGAAGGCAGAACCCTCCGTCTGATTGAAGTCGCGCTCAAACAGGGTTTCACCTTTCTTAAAGAAATAGGAGAATGTTGCATTGTCGCATGCTGGTGTAGGTTGCTCATAAGCATTCGACGTAGCATTGAAAACGGTTCCCAATTTACCTCCCGAGTAGTACTCTTCGCCCAATTCCTTAACAGGAGGATTGGGTGTCTCTGTGTTGACACTATCCTCATGACATGCAACCATCAGCATGCCGAGTGAAAACAGAGTGATGTAGAATGATAGATTACGCATAATGTTATTGATTTTTGTGATAATTTCAATTGATACTTTATAGTTGGTTGAAGCACCGAGTGACATCACGTCACTTGGTGCTCACTGAGTTAGATATATTTATATGGCTTATTTTATTTACAAACATTCGTTTTCAGGACTCCTGAAGTTTCTTCTTTAATGCATCGACAGCATCATCCAGAGCCTCCAACGCTTCGATTGCCTCACCCGCAGATTTGTCCTGATAGTTCAAGACAAATGGACGGTGCATACTGTTCACCTTATTGAGAGCAACATCGAATGCAGCTTTCACATCTGCAGCTTCTTTAGCATAATGGCTCATTGCGTATGCCATCAACGAAGTTGCCGTATATGAGGCTTCCTTATCTGCTCCTCCATTGATTGCGAAAGCACAAGAGAGCACATTGTCGTAGAAGTCTTGGATAGAATTATAAGCATGTGGCGACTCAATGTAGTTTTTGTCTTCACCTGTATAAGGATGACCAATCTTTGAATGTGCCACCTCATCAAGGATATCCTGGCAACCTTCGAGAATCTGAACAGATGCCAAAGTGACGGTTGAATAAGTCGAGCCTGCCTTACCTGCATTGATGTAGTTCTCACCATAGTCTCTTGATTCAAACTCAGCATCCTCAAGCAGTTGGGCTTGTTCAGCACTTACCTCACCACCCCACGCAGATACGAGTTTGATAGAAGCAAGATAAAGGTCTTCTGCTGCTATCTGACAGAACCATGCTTCATTATCTGTGATATCTGCTATCTTTCGAGGCTGTCCTTTACGGAACAACAGATACTCAACTGCATGGAAACCCGTCAAACTCTGACCGGTTGCAATTGCTTCTGATACGATTGCCTGAGCATCTTCATCCTCTGCAAGGTCAGGATAGCGCGAGATATAATTGTCAAATGCAGCACGATCGAACGGCCATGTATCAGTATGTGGGTCGATTCCGAAATCAGTTGCTGGACCATAAAGGAACGACTCCGACTGCTCCCAACTCTTACGAGCGATTTTCCACAAATCACATGCCTTATTCACATCCGCCTGAGTATCCATTTTACCAATAGCCTCAACCAATTGCTTGTTGGCATTCATCAAGTTGATATAAATAGGCAGGATGGTTTTATTCACCATGTCTTTGTTTGTTGTCGCAAGGAACGATTCCTTTGCTTCAAGCTCATTCCCTTCTTTGTTGTCATCTTTGTCATCACTACAAGCTGTGAAGGCAAATGTTGCTGCAGTCAATACTGCAATGCTGAGTAGTACTTTCATCTTCATGTTTCTTTGTTTTTTTATTGTTGTTAATTAATTAATTAATTAATTAAATCTTGCTTATAGGGCCTATGAGGCTTATGGGGCTTATGAGACTTATGAGACCTATGGGACTTATGGAGCCCATTCGCCCCTTCATCTCACAAGAACCACCCACAATAGGCCACACCTATCGACACACTCGGTTCGTTGTTATAGTTGCTCTTGAGGAAACGTTCGCTCCATTCGCCTTTTACGACTACCTCTTTGACTGGATAATAGTTCACTCCAAACGCCAGACGTGTATTGTCACACCATCCATAGGCAGATTTCTGACGTCCTGCAGCATAAGAGTTATACTTCTCGAAGCGTCCGAAAAGATAGAGTTTCTGCTTGTTTTTCAATCGTTCAAACTGTGAAAACACATCATACCCAGCCTCCAATCCAACAGCAAAAGCATTCTTTGCGACAGGCTGATGTTTTGATGGGCTACCATCCTGCCCCGAATGGGTTGGGAAGTTTTTGTTGAAGGTTGTTATTGCTGCATGATCGCTTAGATAAGCATAGTCGGCATTTCCTCTCACTACCCAGTTCCAACGATAGAGCATGAAGTCGAACGAAGCTATCGCAAGATTGCCTTTCACCTTATTATATGTAGTACCTATCGAACGAAGCGTGTTCTTGAAGGTGCTACCATAATAACCGCTTACACTCAATCGCAACCCTTTCACTGAGTAATTGTCTATACGCAAGGAGGCTGCATAATTGTTAGCGATCTTAAACTCATAAGGACTGGTTGCTCCATAATGGACAAAACTCTGGCTACCGAAACGTTCCGAGTCAAGTCCTGAAAGGAACTGCACTTCATAACGCCAATCACTCACACGTCCCCACAACGAAATACCCACCTGATGCCAAGTACATGGGAAAAGAGTGTTCTCTCCTTTTGGACGATAGCAGGTAAAAAACTCGGTCGGCATGTGGTATTTGTTCGTAGCTCCTACAGGCACCACGATTTCTCCCATCTTGATATTAAACTCGCCTTGCCCGAATCGTTTGTTTATCCAAAACTGCTCCAATGCTACTTCACCACCCTTTTCTGTCTCTGCCTCATATTCGCCAGCTTCGTCTGCATCCATTTCTACTGCCGATTCCGTTCCTCCGTGTTCAAACTCTATCTCGCTACCCATTGTCCATCCGTGACCAAAATCGTAACCGATATTCAATGTGACATGAGGAAGGTCGAATCGTCCGTGACTCGGATCATTCTTATGATCGTCCGCACGTGTATACCTATATATATTATCGCTATAGAAATTACGCGTCATCACAGCCTCACCATAGCCTCCAAGCGAAAGACGGGAAGCCTTCTCTGAAGAAGACGATTGAGCGGATGCACTTGTCGAAGTAATCATCAAGGCAAGCGCAAACGCTCCTGTTTGAAGAAATCTTTTACAATCCATTACCTTTTGAAATTTTTTGCAAAGTTACGGCAAAAACGAAGAAGCGACAATACTCAAAAATGAGTAAAGCCGCTTCCAGCATATTCTGACGCGTTGTGATTAGAGTTTGATTTCTTCCAATTTAACTAGTTTATTTACCACACAGAAGATTGCAATACCAGCTGCTGAATGTATGTTCAACTTTCGTGCGATATTGCGACGATGAGTAGTAACTGTATTAAAACTGATGTGAAGCTGGTCAGCAATTTCCTTGTTCGACAGTCCTTTGGCCACACACACAGCAATTGCTTGTTCACGGTCGGACAGCATCTTCGATACATTATCGGTCATCGCATCCTTACCGCCTTTATCGATCTGTTTGTGTTGACTCATACGTCTCCGCTCCAGCTTGCGCACCAAAGGCAACAGCATCTCGTCTTCAATCTGGCAGTGAATACGAATATCTTCTTCTATACGGTATAGGTTGTAAACCACATCGTTCAACTCCTCGTTGATTCCTTCCTGCGGATAGTACTGAAGGAACATCTGTATCAATTCATGAAGATTGGCTACGAAATCCTCATTATGACGGTGTGTGACCTGTTTTTCCTCTTCTACATACGAGCCGTTCATCAGACTTTCTGCATAGGCAAACACCTCTTGTTCCTCTTGTGCTACATGCGTCTGAACCTCTGCTACATACATATCGAAATACTTCACAAGCAGGAATGCTACCTCGTTTTGAAGCGAACAATCCATCGCAGTGAAGAGTGTCTTTCGCATCCGTGGAAGCTGATACTCCATTAGGTACGCGTGTGTTCGTTTCAGGTACTCCAGCAACGAACCCATATTGACCAGTTCGAGCGACACTTTCTTCGAAGAGGCGCTCAAAATATACACCACCTGATTGATGACAGCAAGAAACGTATGCACATCCACTCCATGCATATGACAAACCTCACTTACACTCTTGTCCGCATAGCCCATTGTGATATTGAAACGAGCCACAACCTGCATCAGTCGATAGTCGCATTCCATAATCTGGAAAAACCTGTCAGTTGGTTTGAATTCCTCTGTAGCCATATTTCTTTTTTGTTTTGCGATGCTGTTGAATTGTATTTCGAGTGCAAAGTTACGACTTTTTTATGAATTATGCAACCCCATTTATAGGTATATTTCAAGCAGAAAGGTGTGGTTCGCACTTGAGAGCCACACCTTATTATTATATTATAGAGAGCGTTTGCTTACTTCACAACGACTTTCTGAATCGTTCCGTTGTTGTACTTCACAACATAAACACCCTTCGTATTCTGGAGCACACCTGCTGGCAACTCAGCACCGCTTACACTGTAAACAGTCTTGACTGCTGCTGCCTTCGTGTCCTTCTCCTGCAGTTCTATGCCCTTGATGGCTGTGACTGTAGGATCAACGAGCATGATGCTACGGAACTCTTCAATCTGATCCATCGTGATGCCTACTTCCTTTGTCCAATAAGTGTCGAACTTGTCGCGGAGGGTTGCTCCATCGTATGTCTTGATTTTCTCGATAAGCTTCTGGTGGTCACCATCTGCATATCCGCTCTTTGGACGGAGACCTGCGAATGAGAGTGATGTCAACTCATACTCGAGGTTCATCTGCTCCTGAGTAAGACCAAGAAGTCCTTCGAGCAATACTGATACGAGACCTGTACGGTCAGCGCCCCATACACAGTGGTAGTAAACAGCCTTACCTTCCTTGATGTGGTTGAGGATGAATGGGAACCACTGCTTGTAGCGAGCCTTTGAGTCAGCATTGGTGAGGTGCTCGAGCTTACAGTCGTAACCGCCTTTCTTGAAGAAGTAGTCAGTTGATGGGAAGCCGAATGCACACTTACCAACTGCACCTGGACCGCTATCATAGTTTTCATCCTTACGCAAGTCGATTTCTGCACCTACACCCAGGTCGATAAGTGTCTGACGGTCTTCTGCTACTGATGGGTGGAGACCATTTGCTTCACCACCACGATAAATCAATCCATAGCGAACAATCTTGCCGTCCTGAACTGGCCAACCGCCAATATCACGAATGTTGTTGATACTTGGAGCGTAAATCATACGAACAGGACCTTCTACATTGAAGCTTCCCTTTGTCAACACTTCGCTTCCTGCTTCAACTTGGAAGTAATAAGTGTTGCCTGGGATGAGGTTTGGCATGTATGCCATATCTGAACCGTCGAGTACCAAGCGGCTCTGAGCATCGCTAAGGTCGCTCTCCAAACCGAACTTCACAACTGCGTCCTTCACCTTATCTGCAGGAACAGGCACACCAATGTTGTGAGGAATATCGAGACGTGGAGGAGCTGGCTTGAAGTAGTTGCCGATTACGGATGGAGTCTCTGGCTCTGGATACTTCGTGTTCTCCAAGAATGTACGAGCACGATAGTTCTCTAGGTTAGCTGTGAATTCCATGTTTGTAGGATCGACAAATTCAAACTGTGTGAACTGTGATGCATCGTATTCCTTCTCATCAAAGCTGAGCATCTTCCAAGTGAATGTTCCAGGTATGCGGTAGAAGAGTCCGCCGTCCCACATCACAGGAATCTGGTCGGGCTGACCAGCTGCGATATAAACCTTTTCGTCAACTTTGATTTCATCTACGTTCTTATCTGTTACTACATAGCAAGGAACGTTTGCACTGATGTGGTCAACAGGTACCAACACAGCCTTCTGGTTTGCTGCATCGAGCGAACCGATTGCATAGACAGCCTTGAATGCAGAAGCTGGGAGTTCACAAGGAACAGCCAGAGGGGTCAACTCGCCTGCCTTGAAGCTCTTCTTCAGTACCACACCTGCGTAGGTATCGTTGTCAAGATCTGTATCCTCTGCAACTGTTACAGGAGCAGGAGTTCCGTAGTAGAGACGGAAGTTGTCAACTACAACCCAATCATCAGCTGGAGCACCTGTCAGCAAACTGACACCTATAAGCAGATTTCCATCCTCTGCATGTGTAGCAGTATATTCGTTCCAATAGTGTCCGTGGTCGATTGCCTGCTTAGCAATGTCTGGAGTCTTGATGGCATTCGAACGGTTGTTCTTGTCGATATAATGGCTGTGAGGATAGCCAAGACCGCTTACGACTGCATATACGTCAGCTGACTTCTCGTGCTTACCCTTCAGCATGTAACATCCGTCAGCAAAGATGCTCTTCAATGGAGATATGGTCTTGTAGTCGTCGATGAAGATACCTGCCTTCACAACATCCTTGCCACGCTCGTAGTTAGCCAGCGCTTGCTTCCATTCGCCATTACGATAGAAGCCCTGTACCTTCACGGTGTATTCACCTGCAGGCATATCCTTGATGGTCTGGTACATGCGGGCAGCTGTCTTCTGGTTGAAGCACTCTACGAGACCGTTTGCCAGTTTAAAGTAGCTGCTTGGAGTTGTCCAGCCTGAAATCTTATCCAAGTTAGGATTCTTCAGGAAGCCTGTGATGTCATACTGCCCTTCCTTAGCAGGAACGGTCTTCATCAGTTTGAAGAGTTCGTTGCGCAACGTAACCTTAGCTGCAGCCACATCATCATCCGACATTGAGCCTTCTGCCAATTGCTGCTTGAATTCATTCAGCACCTTGTAGTAAGAACTTGGGTCGGACGACTGGTCAGCATACTGGTTATAGAGGTCGAACTGCTCTGCTGCTGCCTCAGATGCTTTGTAGTAACGAGTGAGGGTTACACTGGCAAACGTAAACCAATTGAGGTCGTAGTCGCCGCCTGAATTGTTGTAAGAAGGAACTGCATATTTCAGTGTCAGCTTACCATCCTTCACACATGCCCATACAGTGGTCGTGTACTTAGGATTGGTGGTGAAGTTTTCGAAGTCGCCACGAGAGTAAGGCAATGTGGAACTTTTACGGATCTTCGACCACTCAACAGCCTGCACCTGATTATCATTTGCAGCAAAGTAAGCGTTGCAGATGCTGAAGCCCGCACCAGCAAGATCTGTAAGATATTCACGCTTCGAAGAACGGAATGTATTCTGGATGGTAGCCTTGTAGATACCGTTTGGCACTTCTATCGACTGCGAAATCTCCATCGCTGTGCTCTGATAGAGTGTCATTGGGTACTGTGACTTATAGGCAATGTTCTGATTACCAGCCAACACATTCACTGTCCAACCATCTTGACTTGTAGCCAATGTCGGATTGCTCACAAGACTTGTAGCATCTTCCTGTGTATAGGCAGTGAGTGCTTCTGTGAACAAAGCCACCTTGTCGCCCTCAGCAGCCAACGTGATACCAGCTGCTTTAGCTACAGCCTCAATCTGTGCCACTTCAGCCTCAGCTACGATTGCATCGCGCTCTGCCTGAGTCAGCAACTGCCATCCAGGATTGAAGCTCAATGACGTTAGATCAGTCGAAACACCAAGGGTGTTGTCGTTTCCTTCAATACCAAGAAATGTACCATCCTTCAATTCAACTGTGTAAATGCCCTTATCACCATCAGCTTTGATGGTTGCAAACGCAGCACTCGTCTGGTCACCCTTCACAGCAGTACCGCTCTGAGCAACATAACGGCCGTTGTCGAGGAACATCATTGAATAAGTGCCATCAGTACTTCCTTTCTTGATTTCTACAGGAATACCAAATCGGTCGATAGTAGCATTACCATTTGCCGCACGGCTCAGGAATGCCTTGTAAGTGTTGTAGAGATAATACTTGCCTTCGGGCTGAGCCGTTACTTGCAAGCAAACCATTACCATCAATGAGGCAATGAACCATTTGATTGTCTGTTTCATTCTTTCGGTAGTTTAATTATAATTGTTAATAATGTTACTTGTAAAATGCATTTAATTAGGTTCTCCTATCTACTAAGCTCATAAGCTACTAAGCTCTTAAGCATAAATTTCACAGCAAAGATACGAATAAATTCTTTATTCGCCACAAATTCCACGAGCGAAGTTGCAAAAAAACAGCCGAAACGTACGTTTTGACCTCCATTTGAACTTTTTAATAGGCGATAAAGCTTATGCTTTACCCGTTGCTCATTGTGACGATATCATACGATTTCGCCCCTTAAATTGCTTACTGCTAACTTTCCCCCCTTAAGAGGGTCATCATTCTTATGTTTTTCTGGTTGGTTTCTTCTATTCTCCAGTATATGTAATGGTGAAGTTCATTGCTTTCAGTTCATCGTAGGAGTAATTGTAATACTTGTCACAGTAATTTGTCTCTACCAATTCCGCCACAGAGTATTTCGCGAGTGTACTTTCCTTGAAGATAATAACACTTACGTTTTTTCCTTCCTCAACATATAGTTCAGAATAAGAAGCCTTTGCTTCAATGTCTTTAAATAAGTATCGCGCGTATCTTAATTCTTCGAATATATACTTATTATCAATCGCAGGCTGGTGTTCTTTGTCATACGACAAATAGCTAAAAAATATTTTCTCGTCTAATTGATTAACCAACTGAGCAGTTTCAAAATGACCTATTTCATCATCAACGCAACAGAATGCCGTTAAGAAGGTCAGCAATAGCGGAAGTATCAAATAGACACTGTATTTTCTAATTTGTTTCATCGTTTTCATCTGTTTTGTTAATTTGATTGAGTATCAGCTGTGTGAATAATCTTGAACTCCATTAATTGGAGTTCTTCGTAATTATAGACATACCGCTTATCTACAATTTTGTTCTTAATAAGCCCTTCCTTGCCATACTTGCGCCACGTTTCTTTCTTGAAAACAAGTATGCCTAAACAAACTTGAAGCGGATAGGAATAAATCTCCAAATACTCATCCCGCTCACCTTGCTTCATGATATGCACGATGTCTGATTCTTCTAAATCAAGATGTTGGTTTTCTGCAGGATAACTCGGATAGCAAAAATGGGTCACATAATATATGGTATCTCCCGATTGGTTCTCAAACGTTACACGATATATCTCCGAAGATATCCCATCCTCCTCACAGCCAGCAACAAACACTATAATAAGTGACATTACGCATAATGATGTATACACAATTAATCTATTCCTTCTGTTTCTTTTCATAATGATGAATTGTTCGTTAATTACACAGGTGTATATTTAGAAGCGGTATCCAAAGCGGAACTCGATATTTGCCCAACGAGCATCGGCTTGTAAAAAAGGAGACGAATCTGCGTAATCAAGGAAATCTTCTTGATAATTGAATCCCAGCACAAAACGATCGTAGACGAAGTTCGCCCCAACATGCCAGCCAAATAGAAGCCTGTTTAATTCGAAAGAATCCTTTCCATCAAACCAATCGTAGGTTGTTCCACCTATTTTTGTTTTACCCAATGCATAGAATGAGCCATTAATACCCACGAACGGCTCAAAGGCAAATCTGCTAGAAGAGGGTCGAAGTTCACAAAGCAGGCTGACTGGTACAAGGAACTTGATGAATTGGTCTTTACCGCTTACATTGCTATTACTGACTGTTCCCTTATCCCATCCGTACATAGCTTGAATACCATACGTTACAGCCAAAGGTTTGGTAATCGGCCTAATGTAGTTTAATCCCACTTCCAATCCTTTACCATAACCAGTTTCCTCACTTGTCCGTCCAAAAGCAGATACCTTAACATAGTCCATCACGCTGGAATAACCCACATACACCTCTTTTGTCATCTGAGCAGCTGAGCTCAAAGTCATCAGCAGCACTATAGCAATTATAAAAAAACGTTTCATAAGTATCGTTATTAGTTATTTGCCGCAAAGATATCACATTTTCACCTAACCACCAAATTATTAGTGTTAAAAAAGGAGTTCTTGATGGATGTTTGTCCTATAATCCTACTTTTCTGTTTATTGAACACTAAGCGCACACCTTATTATTTATTATACATCGTTTTTTTATAACCCCTTGGGCTTTTTTTTGTTTCTCCTAAAGGAATTTTCTGTTGCAGGTCGTGCAACCTATGTTGCAGGTCGTGCAACGTACGTTGCACGACCTGCAACAGAAATTACCCTTAAGGGAAAAAACATTTTCCCCTAGGGGCTGCAAAAAAAGAGTACTGGCTTCACGATTCCGATGCAAGTAGAGAGTTTCCCATAACCACTAATGATGAATGACCCACTATTAACGCCCATTTCTTAACAGCAAACACACAAAACAGCGTGAAAACAAACATTTTTCCATCAATTATTGCACTTTTCTTGCAAATTGTTTGGTCAAATCGATTATTAGCAATAATTTTGCAGCGTCAAAACAGAAAGACGATAGTATGAATAGATTCTTTGCTGCATATTATTACTTCTACTTTTACTTTCAGAACAAGTAAGAGCGGGCAATCGTATGTGCAAAGATAGATTGAAAATGAATCATTGAAACAGTAAAGATAACAAATACGGTCCCGCTCCTAAAGAGTGGGACTTTTTTATGAACAGAGAGATGAAAAGAGTTGCTATACAAGGAGAGATAGGGTCGTTCCACGATATTGCGGCCCATCAGTATTTCGCAGGCGAACAGCTGCAGCTCATCTGCTGCCAAACCTTCGAACAGGTGTATGAGGCTATTGAGCAAGACCCTACGGTCATCGGAATGGCTGCTATCGAGAACACGATTGCGGGTTCGCTGCTACACAATTACGAACTGCTGCGCGACTCAGGCACTACGGTAGTAGGCGAACACAAGTTGCACATCACTCACTGCATCTGCTGCTTGCCTGACGACTCGTGGGAAACCATTACTGAGGTACATTCGCATCCTGTGGCACTAATGCAGACGCGTAACTATCTGGCTCAGCATCCTAAGTTGCGTGTAGTAGAGGCCGACGATACAGCTGGAGCAGCCAAGATGATAGCAGAGGGACAGCATCGAGGTTGGGCAGCCATCTGTCATGCAGACGCAGCTCGACTGTATGGGCTGAAAGTGCTAGAGGACGGCATCGAGGACAACAAGCACAACTTCACCCGATTCCTCGTATGCTCTACCCCTCAGAAGGCAGACTTGCTGCGACCGCTGGTCGAAGCAAACAAGTCGAGCATCGTATTCGCCCTACCTCACGAGGAAGGTAGCCTCTCAGCCGTACTCGCCATCTTGTCGTTCTACAAAATCAACCTGACGAAGATACAATCGCTTCCTATCATTGGCCGCGAATGGGAATACCTGTTCTATGTGGATGTGACCTACAGCGACCTCACTCGCTACCGTCAGGCCATCGATGCCATCATTCCCCTCACGCGCGACCTGAAGATTTTAGGTGAATACAAGAAGATTTAGAACTTCATTTCTTCAATCCTTCACTTTTTGAACTTATCAATTTTAACAAAATATGGACTTCAAACCAGCAGACAGAATAAGTGCGGTAAGCGAATACTACTTTAGCCGCAAACTGAAGGAAGTGGCGAAACTCAACGCCGAAGGAAAGGACATCATCAGCCTTGCTATCGGTAGTCCTGATATGCCCCCTTCAGAAGCCACAATACAAACACTATGCGATAATGCAAAGAAAGCCGATGCACACGGCTACCAACCCACTGTGGGTATTCCAGAACTGAGAAAAGCGATGGCTCAGTTCTACAAGCGTTGGTACGGAGTAGAACTCAATCCAGCAACAGAAATCCAACCGCTTATCGGCAGCAAGGAGGGAATCCTACATGTTACCCTCGCACTCTGCAACCCAGGCGACAAGGTGCTGGTTCCCAATCCTGGCTACCCCACCTATACTGCGCTAAGCAAGATTCTGGGACAGCAGATTGTAAACTACGACCTGCGTGAGGATAATGGGTGGCATCCCGACTTCGCCCAACTGGAACAGATGGATCTGGAGGGAGTAAAGCTCATGTGGACCAACTACCCTAACATGCCGACTGGCGGACGGGCCACTCGTGAGCTATACGAGCAACTGGTGGACTTCGCCCGCAGACACCATATTATTATTGTGAACGACAATCCCTATTCGTTCATCCTCAACCGCGATGAGCACCTCAGCATACTGCAAGTGCCTGGAGCAAAGGAGTGTTGCATCGAGTTCAACTCGATGTCGAAGAGCCACAACATGCCTGGATGGCGTGTAGGACTGCTTGCAACAAATGCACAGTTCGTTCAATGGATTCTGCGTATCAAGTCGAACATCGACTCAGGAACCTTCCGTCCTCTCCAACTCGCTGCAGCACAGGCATACGAGAACTCGGACGATTGGCACACACAGGCGAACGTAGCCACTTACGCCTCTCGTCGCAAGATAGCAGAAGCCATTATGAAGGAACTCGGCTGCCGCTTCGACCCCACCCAGCAGGGTATGTTCCTTTGGGGAAAGATTCCCGACAGCATCGCCAATGTAGAGGACCTCACAGAACGTGTACTCCACGAGGCACGAGTGTTCATCACCCCAGGCTTCATCTTCGGCTCGAATGGCGAACGCTACATCCGCATCAGTCTCTGCGCCAAAGATGAGAAAATGCAGGAAGCACTAAAGAGGATCAAGGAGACCCTCCCCCTGGTTCCCTCCCTTTAGGGCGGGGAGTAGTCACCAAAGCATAATCAATAAATACAAATAAATATTAGTAGAATCCTCCCCACAAACATTCTACTCTCCCCCTAGAGGGGGAGCGGGGAGGGGATCTTTATGGAACTTTTACCACTCAATTTTCCCAGCGACAATCCGCGCCCATTCGTCATCGCAGGTCCATGTTCTGCAGAGACGGAGGAGCAAGTGATGAAAACAGCCAAAAGTCTGGCTAAGAAAGGATGCCACATGTTCCGTGCAGGAGTGTGGAAACCACGTACCAAACCAGGTGGATTCGAAGGAAACGGCGAGATTGCCCTCCCTTGGATGAAACAAGTGAAAGACGAGACAGGCATGCTGGTTGCTACAGAAGTAGCGACTCCTGAGCATGTAGAACTGGCACTGAAATACGGGATCGACATCTTGTGGATTGGTGCTCGAACCACAGCCAACCCATTTGCCGTACAGGCTCTTGCTGATGCGTTGCAAGGGGTTGAGAACCCTGTTCTCGTGAAGAACCCTGTAAATCCCGACCTCGAACTGTGGATTGGTGCACTCGAACGTATCAACAACGCAGGAGTGAAGCGAATGGGAGCCATCCATCGAGGATTCTCGAGCTACGATAAGAAAATCTATCGCAACCTGCCTATGTGGCAAATCCCTATCGAACTACATCGTCGCATTCCCAACATACCTATCTGCTGCGATCCAAGCCACATCGGAGGACGTCGCGACTTGATTGCACCACTATGTCAGCAAGCGCTCGACCTGGGTATGGATGGTCTGATTGTTGAGAGTCATTGCAACCCAGATGCTGCGTGGAGTGATGCAAGCCAACAAGTCACACCCGACATCCTCGACTACATCCTCTCAATCCTCGTCATTCGCGAGAAAGTGGTAACCACAGAAAACATCATCGCCCTGCGTAAGCAGATTGACGAGATAGACGACAGCCTGATTGACCTGCTCGCCAAACGGATGCGCATCAGTCGCGAAATCGGTCAGTACAAGAAAGAGCACTCGATGACAATCGTGCAAACAAGCCGCTACAACGAGATTCTCGAGAAACGTGGCGCACAAGGTTCGCTAATGGGTATCGGAGCCGAGTGTATCAAGGAGATATTCGAAACCATTCACGAGGAGTCCGTCCGCCAGCAGGTAGAAGTAATGAAGTAACGGCCCCTTCTTATTCCCCAAGGGAAGGATTAATGTGTAAAGAGTTTAGAGTAGAAAGACAGTTGAATAAGTTAATAGTACAATAGTTAAATTGTAAACGGATTCAATTAGAAATAAATGGTAAATTGTAAATAGTCTAATAGTAAATAAGATTATGAAGATATTGATTCTCGGAGCAGGAAAGATGGGGTCGTTCTTTATCGACCTGCTCAGCTTCGACCACGAAGTAGCCGTATATGATATAGATCCTCAGCGTCTGCGCTTCACCTACAACTGCCGACGCTTTACCACGCTCGATGAAATCGATGCATTCGCACCCGAACTCGTTATTAACGCGGTTTCATTGAAGCATACCCTCGACGTGTTCCGTCAAGTAATCCCTCATCTCCCTAAGAGCTGCATCCTCAGCGACATCTCATCGGTGAAGACAGGATTCAAGGAGTTTTACGATGAAAGCGGATTCCACTATGTATCAACCCACCCTATGTTCGGACCAACCTTCGCCAACCTCGGCCAACTCTCCAACGAGAACGCCATCATTATCAGCGAAGGCGACTTTATGGGACGTTGTTTCTTTAAGGAGTTATACTCACGTCTGGGGCTCCACATCTGCGAGTACACCTTCGACGAGCACGACCGCACAGTGGCTTACTCTCTCTCCATCCCGTTCATCTCTACCTTCGCCTTTGCTGCCGTGATGAAGCATCAGGACGCTCCTGGTACAACATTCAAGCGCCACATGCTCATTGCCCAAGGTGTACTGAGCGAGGACGACACCCTCCTGCGTGAAATCCTCTTCAACCCCTACACCAAGGATCAGGTATCACAAATCCGCGACGAGATGGCAGAACTGATCGATATCATCGACAAAAAAGATGAGGACCACATGCAAGCATACCTCACCAAGATTCGCGCAAACATCAAGTAGATTCTTTAAACCCTGCCTTATTCAACAATAACCCACCCTTATCGCCGAATAAGGGTGGGTTATTATGTAATAAAGGTAACGTTATTCTACTTACGAACGATATAATGAAATCAAGTGGCTTCAATCAAGAATCTGTTTCGACAACTACCACACAAAAATGTTAGTTCACACACGATAATAATAGGAATTAGGGTATGTAGGTCCCGATATTTAACTATTTTTGGGTAATTCGTACACATTTTTACCTTTAAGGGCTTATCATTTCGAAAAAAATATCTAAATTTGCAACCGATGAAGAGACTAACAGAAAAACAATCGAGAAATTCGTTAACCACACAAATTGTGCTGTGGGTAGTTGGTTTCGTGTCTGTACTCTTCGTCGCCGCTCTCATCATCATGTTCCGCAATGCGCGTAAGTCTATCTATGAGGAGGCTATGGAGAAAGCCCGCCAGACATTACGTACGACAGAGCTACGCATCGACAATACCCTGAAAGAGGTAGAAACAGCTACTCGTAGCTTACACTGGACGGTAGAAAAGCGTCTGCACAGACCAGAAATCGCGGATAGTCTCTGCCGTCAGCTGTTGAAAGTGAACCCACACATTGAGAGCTGTGCCATCGCTTTCGAACCAGGTTTCTATCCGCAACTTGGCACCTACCACGAAGTATATGCCTACCGCAGTAAAAACGATTCAACACAAATACTCATAAGGGTAAACGGCGGGGACAAGCTTTATACACGTCAGAAATGGTACTTCACTCCCTTACACCTTGAGAAACCGATTTGGATAGACCCTTATGTCGATGAAGAGAGCGAAGAGAAAAACATCGTCACATCCTATGGAATGCCACTTCACAACAAAGATGGCGAATTGGTGGGAGTGTTGTCGGCACACATCTCGATGAAATGGTTTGCCGACTTGGTTCTTTCGCTAAAACCCTTCCCCAACTCACATGCTTTGGTGATGGGTACAGACGGACATCTGATAATCCACCCCGACAGTACACTCGAAGAGCATGAGGCATTCTTTACGGAGGCGTTCAACGATCCTACCAGCGAGGGACATCTGGCTGCTATATCGATGAAGACGGGCCACATAGGACATAGCGAGTTGAACATGGACGGTGTAGATAATTTCATGTTCTACCATCCCTTTGAGAATGCAGGATGGAGCGTAGCTATCGTATGTCCCGAGAGCGACATCTTCAGTTCCTACAATTCTTTGTTGCGCTATACGATTATTCTCAGTTTTGTCGGACTGTTGTTGCTGTTTCTGTTCTGCCTCTTCATCTGCCACTACATGCTGAAACCATTGCAGAAACTGGTAGATGCAGCACATCGAATGGCAAACGGAAAACTGGACAATCCTGTAAAGAAAAGTCACCGCGACGACGAGGTAGGTTACATGCAGAACTCATTCCGCCACATGCAACAGAGCATCAGCAATCAGATTGCTCAAATCAACCACCTGACCAATGTGCTCACCCAACGTAACGAAGACTTGAAACTAGCATATGAACAGGCTCGCGAAACCGACCGCATGAAGGATGCCGTCATTCTGAACATGAGTGACCGTATGGAAAAATCGATTAAGACAATACACACCACCATTGACGATTTCCGCAAACATGCGGCAGATATGCATGTCGACGAATGCCGCGAGATGGCAGGAAAGATACAGAAACAAACTGAGATAACCATCGATTTGTTGGGAAACCTGCTCAAGATGGCTGACAAGAAAGAGGAGGTGCGCCCATGATAGAGATGAGGAAACATATACGTCAGTCGCTATCTACCAGACTTAGTCTCTACATTCTGTTGGTTGTGGTAGTGGTGTTCACGTTGTCGCTCGGATTCCTCTATTGGCAGTCGCGTAACATCATCCGTGAAGAGGCTATCGACGAGGCATCGCATGTGTTGGACAATACGGCTCTGCGCGTCAAAGGATACATGGTAGAGGTGGAGACAGCCACACGCAACATCATTTGGCTCGTCAACCTTCACCACGATAAAGACTCCCTGCTGAAGTACACGCATCGAATCGTAGCCAACCACCCCAACACAAACGGCTGTTCCATCACAATGGAGCCTCACGTCTTCCCCAATGAGGAATACGGGTTCTCCGCCTATTCAGTACGCCTTGAAGAATTTTCAACCCCAGAAAAAGACTCGGTGAGCACCGTACGTGAAGCCAACTATGACTATTATAATAAGGTATGGTATAAGACTCCTCGCCAGAAAAGGGCTGCTTGTTGGGTGGACCCATTCGACGACTTTAATGACGGAACGCTGTCAAGTCCCGAGTTAATTGCTTCGTACTGCGTACCTCTATTCAATCAAGAGGAAAAGTTCGTAGGCGTCATATCAACCGACCTTTCGCTGAAGAAACTCACAGAAACCATTACGGCAGAGCACCCATACAAGAACTCCTACTTCATCATGCTGGGAGCCGATGGGCATTACTTTGTTCATCCCGACACCACGAAACTGCTGAGGCAAACCATCTTCACAGGCAGGGATCCCAGAGAACATACCGACCTCGTAGCGTTGGGATATGAGATGACAAGCGGACGAACCGGACACATGGATGTTGAAATCGACGGTAACTCAAACATCGTTCTCTACCGACCTCTTGAAGGTACACAATGGAGTGTAGCCCTCGTATGCCCATCCAACGAAATGCTCCGCGGATACAACACCTTGAACTACATTCTGTTGCCAATACTCTTTATAGGATTGCTGATGCTGACATGGGGGTGTCGCCGAATTGTAAAACACTTCGTACAGCCATTGGGTCTGCTGTCCGCCGAATTGCGACAGATAGGCGAAGGCGACTATGACAAGCGCTTACCTGAAAGTAAGCGTACCGACCTGATTGGTCAGTTGCAAAACAGCTTCTGCTTGATGAGACGGACAATCAGTCAGCAAATCAAAGATGCAGAGCAAGCAAAAAAGGAAACCGAGGAGCGCACAAAAGAACTGGAGGAAGCTACACAACTGGCACGAAAGGCAAGTGAACTGAAAACGCAGTTCATGCAAGATATGACACACCAGATACGTACACCTCTCAACATTGTTCACGGATTCTCGCAGGTGTTGCGAAGTAATGATTTACCGATAACTGACCAGGAGAAGCAGGAGATGGCCGATACAATGTACGTTCAGACCAATGCCCTCGACTATATGGTGAGCAAGCTCATCATCGCTTCGCTTATCGAGAGCCGCCAAACCATCAGCACAGACGACAACGTATGCTGCAACGATTTGGCACGTGAAGCTTTCGAAAACGCCAGCAGTCTGATTACTCATACTGTTGAGTTGCACCTTGACAGCCAAGTGGATGACAAACTGACTGTTCAGACCAACCGACATCATCTGCTCATCGTACTCACCGAACTGCTCGTCAATGCACTCCATTTCACCCACGAAGGTAGCATAACCATGCGTATAGAGGCAACCAAAGAAACTATAAACTTCACCGTTGAAGATAGTGGTATTGGCATTCAAGCCGATAAGGCTGAATTCGTCTTCGAGAAGTTTACAAAGATTGATATGTTTACCGAAGGACTCGGTCTAGGACTATTCCTTTGCCGTCGTGTAATCATGTTGATGGGTGGAACCCTCAAGCTCGACACCGAATACACGAATGGAAGTCGATTTGTTGTGAGCCTCCCTTTACACTATTAATTTTATTTCCCCCCTATCAAATAGTAGCAGCCCTCTTAATGAGAGTTGCTACTTATTGTTTAATAGGTAGGATAAAAAGCGGAAGAAACGCTTGGCTTAAAGGCAAAAAACAACGCCGTTGTTTCAGCCAAACATCGATGCAAGAATGACAAAACAACAGCGTTGTATTTTAAAGACCCGAAAAATAGGAGGATTAGTCAGCTAAATCATCTGTTTCCTCTATTGGATTTCCGTTAATAGCACGCGCTCGGAAATCTGAAGGAGTCATACCATAAAGTTGACGGAATCGAGTGCTGAAGTAAACTTTACTACCAAAACCACATGTAGATGAAACTTCGTCGATGCTCAAATCAGGCTGATCGGCCAAAAGACGCGCAGCATGTTCGAGACGTAGATGTAGAATGTAGTTACTTAGTTTACCATATTCCGACCCTTTGGCAAATAGGTCTACGACACGCTCTTTAGATAGCTGAAAGCGGTCCATAATGGTCTGGCGTCCGAAACCAGGATCAAGGTAGAGCTTTTCGTGCAGGATGACATCGTTGATGTGCTGGAAAAGGAGTTGGTCAGTAAGGGAATTGAGCTCGTCAGAGTTATCAAGGGGAGCCATTTTACCCTGTCGCTCCTCATGATAAAGTTCCTTGTATTTCAGCGACTCGGAAATCTGCTGAGCCAGTATACGGTTCTTGCGGCTGATAACTCTATTCTTACATACAAGGATGAAAGCGATGACAAGTAACAGGAATGCGAGAATACCAATAGCGAAGGAAATGATGGCTGACTGGTTGGCCTTAGCCTGCTGACGCTCCATTTCTATCTGCTGCTCCAGGTAATTGTAGCGTGCGATATGTTCACGAGCTGTCACTTCGCGAACACTTTTTTCAATCGTTTGATAGGCACTGAGCATATTGGGATGTTCGCCCAACGAGGCATAGGCGGCTGCAATAAAGTTCTGTGCCTGAGAGCGGTAGAAATGAATATAGTCAGCCCGATCTTCATCACTTTTAGGCTCGCGGGAACTACCATCGTGATAAATATCTGGACGCTTATCATAATCGTCGAGACGTTCGATAATGAGACGTGCCAAAGGCAGAGTTTCTGCATACTTATCGCGATAGCCAAGATATACAATCTTGCGTTTCAAAGCGATTATCAATGCGTCAAGCTCGTCGAACTTGCCGGGGAAATACTCACGGTCGAAAGTTGCATAAAGCTCATAGATAACACTATCGAGCCTCGCAACTCCTTCCTTCTCCTGTCCCAAAGCACAAAGTGCCGCTCCTATTTCGGCCTGAGCACGCAAAGCTCTCGTCTCAGAGCCTGCACCAAGATGACGACATACATCGACATACTGACGTAAGCGCTGCAACCAGACAACAGTGTCGCCGTGCACGCGTGCGGTAGACGCAAGAATCTCAAGCACCTCCTGCTGCTTTTCCAAATCGGCCAGGATAGTATCGTGACGAAGCAGACGTTCGCCAATAGCCCGAGCGGAATCTAGCCGGATGCCCTCTAAACCGCCAAGCATAGAATCGAGCTGTTCGGTCATCAGCGTTGAGCTGTAAATACGAGCCTTGCAAATTTGGGCACGCCAAGCGCTCAAGTTACCAACGAAGACAGCTGAGTCGAGAATCTGTAGAGCACGAACGGGTTGATATGCATAGATGTTCATAGCCGCGTCCCAGGTGTAGAGCGAATCGGTTGGCTGTGGTTCACGTGTTTTACCCTGATGGTTAGTAATCTGACCAGAATCTGTGCACCCAACAGCAATCATTCCGAACATGATGACAATAATAAGCATAGCTCGCCATATTGCTAACGAACTATGACGTTTTCTTGAAAGGTTTTCAATGTTTGACTTGGTTGTCTTTTCCTGATTTTAGTTGACAGTTTTTTGTTTGTTTCCTGATGTGGTTGACAGCCGTTTTACTGAACAGGTTGACAGTCATCCTGATAACGTTGACAGCGTTCCTAATTTCGTTGACATTTTCCTGAAAGTGTTGA
>JAEEGL016485678.1_pt1 | contig 29458 bp, 22 predicted proteins | sample 9134231 | NCBI WGS metagenome assembly JAEEGL01 (sample SAMN16246548, study PRJNA631951) | gut metagenome | biome: gut microbiome; feature: rumen; material: fiber-attached | host: Bos | place: Iran: Karaj | collected 2018-10
GGTGCCTTCTCTGCCTGCGTGCAGACCGACTTGAAGTACATCAATGCCTACTCGTCCGTGGCGGACTGCGGACTGGTGCTCTTCGCCCTCTTGATGATGAGTCAGACGGCCGTCACCGGTGCCATCCTGCAGATGCTCTCTCACGGTCTGATGACGGCCCTCTTCTTTGCCCTCATCGGTATGATCTACGGCCGTACCCATACGCGTGATATCCGCGAGTTGGCTGGTCTGATGAAGATCATGCCGTTCCTCGCCGTGGGTTATGTGATTGCGGGTCTGGCCAACCTCGGTCTGCCGGGCTTCTCTGGCTTCATTGCTGAGATGACCATCTTTGTGGGTGCCTTCGGTGCTGAGCCTGTCTATGGCGATCCCAACACATCGTTCCGCATGGTGGCTACCATCATCGCTTGTACGTCGATCGTCGTCACCGCAGTCTACATCCTGCGCGTGGTCGGCAAGATCCTGTATGGCGAGGTGGAGAACAAGCATTATCTGGAGCTGACCGACGCTACATGGGACGAGCGCGTCGCCGTCATCTGCCTCATCTTCTGTGTGGCAGGCCTCGGCACGTTCCCGTTCTGGGTGAGCAACATGATCTCGCCCGCCGCCGGCTCAATCCTACAGTCTATTGGTGTCATGTAAAAGATAGGAGGACTTAGATATGAATTATAGTGAATTTCTGAAACTGATTCCTGAGGCCTTCTTGGTTCTCGCATTGATATTGGTATTCATCGGCGATTTCTGCCTCAGTAAGAGTGAGCGTAAGAACAGTGTGCTCAGCAAGCTGACCGCTGCCATGCTGGTGGTGGTAGGCCTGATGACCTCTACCTGCTCGCCTGCGTCGGCCTTTGGTGGTCTGTACGTTAGCTCGGCTGCCGTGAACGTCATGAAGATGATCCTGGCCTTCGGCTCGCTGATCGTGGTCGTCATGGCGCAGCCGTGGGTTGAGAAGACGGAGCGTCTGGCCGGTGAGTTCTACATGCTGTTGATCTCTACGCTGCTGGGTATGTTCTTCATGATGTCGAGCGGCAACTTCCTGCTGTTCTTCCTCGGTCTGGAGACCGCCTCAGTGCCCCTGGCCTGTATGGTGGCTTTCGACAAGTGGAAGAAGAACTCGGCCGAGGGCGCTGCCAAGTACATCTTGGTGGCTACGTTCTCCAGCGGTGTGATGCTCTACGGTATCTCGTTCATCTATGCCGCTGCCGGCACGCTTTACTTCGACGATGTGGCTACTGCCCTGGCTGTGCTGATGGACGGCAAGATCGTCGACATGGCTCATGGCGGCATCCCCGTCATGCAGTCGCCCGCTCTGGCCATCATGGGCCTGGTGTTCTTCTTCAGCGGTCTGGGCTTTAAGATCTCGCTGGTGCCCTTCCACTTCTGGACGGCCGACACCTACGAGGGAGCGCCCACGCCTGTCACCGGTTATCTGAGCGTCATCTCCAAGGGTGCTGCCGCCCTCACGCTGTGCATCATCCTGATGAAGGTGTTCCAGCCGCTGGTGTGCCACTGGGAGTATCTGCTCTACATCGTCATCGTGCTGTCGATCACTGTGGCCAACCTCTTCGCCATCCGCCAGTCGGAGCTCAAGCGATTCATGGCCTTCTCGTCGATCTCGCAGGCCGGTTACATCATGCTCGCCGTGGTGGGCAACTCACAGCCGGGCATCGCAGCGCTGACTTACTACGTGCTGGTCTACATCGTGGCTAACATGGCGGTCTTCACCGTCATCAACGTGGTGGAGCAGAACAACGGCGGTCGCACGGATATGGCTGCTTACAATGGTTTCTATCAGACCAACCCCAAGCTGTCGTTCCTCATGACGCTGGCGCTCTTCTCGTTGGCCGGCATCCCGCCATTCGCTGGCATGTTCTCAAAGTTCTTTGTGTTCATGGCAGCAGCAGAGCAGGGTAGTGCAGCAGCCTACTTCGTGGTCTTCATCGCCTTGGTCAACACGGTCATCTCACTCTACTACTATCTGCTGATCGTGAAGGCTATGTACATCACCAAGACCGACACGCCGCTGCCCACATTCCGCAGCGACTTCAGCACGCGTGCCGCCCTGGCCATCTGTACCGCAGGTGTAGCCCTCTTCGGCATCTGCTCCTGCATCTACGAGTGGATCGCCGCCGCAGGGTTGTAACAAGAAAAGACGTTCAGACGCTCAGACGCTCAGACGCTGAGACGCCATTATAAATCAGCCCCATCGCTTCATGCGGTGGGGCTGTTTGGTTGTCAGCATCTCACAAAGGGGACTGTCCCTTTTGTGCGATTTCCTTGTCAGAAGGGGCCGTGGCCCATGCAACTGGTGGTGCCCAGTGCCGTCAGGAACGCTGTGAGCGCGGCTACTATCACCTTCACCGCCAGCTCAATAATGCGCTGCTTTTTCATGGTCGCTTCGCTCTGGTGGAGGGTGGAGGGTTGAAGGTGGAGGGAGATTTGTCCTTGGGCGGAGATTTCCCCTCCTGAGTCAGGAGGGGTTAGGGGTGGTCTGAACAAGAGCACTTTCTGCCCTTAGAGTATTCTCCCTCCACCCTCCACCTTTAACCCTCCACCAAAAGCATCGTCAACCTTTACCCGTTGCCCTGCTGATTAGCGTTGTCAGCCTGAGGCGCCAAGACGTACGCAATCGGCGTCTTCTTCTGATAGCGGCGCTCCTTGCCACCGACGGTGCGCTTCTCGCTCTCCACCACGTAGCCATACTCAAAGATGCACTGCTCCTTGAAGGCGCGGCTGGTGAGCTTCTCGCCCTTGGTGTTCTCCGGCGTGAAGACGATGCGGATGCCGTTGATCATCGCGTCCGGACCGGCGTTCACCGCGTCCTCTACGCTGTTCTTGCCCAGCTTCTGACCGTCGACCGAGGGGGAGAACGTGCCCAGACCGTCGAGCTTCACAGGCTGACCCTGCGACAGGAGCTCGGTCATGCAGTCCACCACCTGGCCCAGCACCAGCACACACATCTGGTAGTCGGCTATCTTGCCGTGCGAGGTCATGTGCTTGGCGAAGCCCTTCAGGTTCAGCGGCTCCTTGGCGTCTACTTCTGCGAAATACTTTCCAAAGGCGGTGCTGTCGTCGTTGGTGTTCTGACGAAGGTTGATCACCATGGGAATGTTAGTACGTGCCATAACGTGAAAAGACTGTTTGTCGAATAACAGTGGTGCAAAGATACGGCTTTCCCGCCAGCCGTGCAAGTTTTTTCGGCATGCGAATGACGTAGTGCGACGTTATGCGACGTTGTGCGAATTTATTCCCTGATTTCCTTGGTCATCTGCGGAATTTTTTGTAACTTTGCAGTGTGTTTCAATCCGACCCGACACACTGAAAATCGTATGCAAAACACCCCTTCTTCGTCCGTCAAGATCTCCGGCCACGCTGCTCTTGTGCCCGTCCATGTCATCGGCCACGCTGATCCTGCGTCCGTCAAGGTCTTCGGCCGCACTGAGCTCGCCCTGCAGTATTTTCCTCATCTCAAGCCGCATTCCGCCTGGCTCAAGCTCCGTTCGCTCCTCACCGACGATCCTTCCACCGTCCGCCTGGCCCAACAGTCCCGCCGCACCTTCATGCCAGCCGAGGTCGATCTCATCTATCACTCCCTCGGCCGCCCCTAACGCCCCGTCAGCCCCTCTCTCCCCCCTCCATCCGGAGGGGGAAGCCCTCCAAATCTTTACTCAGCCTAAACCCCGCCTCCCCAAATTTTAAACCCCGCCTTTACAGGGCGCAAAAGTGCCAGTCCCTTCTGCGCCCTTTTAGCGTCTTAGCGTCTGAGCGTCTTTTCCATTTTTATGCACACGGCCACACTCACACACCAAACTTCGCGTACCTTATATATAATATATAATATTATTAATATATATTAACGTTTGTCTCTGTGTGGGACTCACTTCCACCAAAAAAGACATTAAGACACTAAGACGTTCAGACGCTTTTCCCCGCCTCCACCGTCTCAATGTCTTAACGTCTTACCGTCTGAGCGTCTAACGCTATTTCAGCAGCGGTGTTAATGCGACGACATCGGCCACATCAACCTTGTTGTCTCCATTCACATTGGCCGATTCCACTGTCACGCCATTAGGCTTGCCGCCCATGATATAATCTACAAGGTCTTTCAAATCGTTTTTGTCGACCTTGCCGTCAGAATTGACGTCGCCTTTCTTAGGCGGTATATACTCACCCTCTTCCATAAACCAGAAGTCCTTCCATTGGTCGGCTGCCTGATAGACTGACAAATAGCCTTGGGGAACAATGAGTTTGCACTCCCATTTGTTAATATCTTCCAGAGCCTGAGAGCCGCAGGCAGGCGCCTTCTTGGCCCTGCTGGTAATCTGAACCAGCGCCGTGCAGTCAGAGAACGCCTCCTGGCCGATGTCTTTCACTTGGGTGCCGAATGTGAAGTACTTCAGACTTGAACAACTTGAGAAGGCCCTATTGCCGATGGTGGTCACGCCGTCGCCGATAGTGACGGTTTGCAGGTTGGTGCAGCCATAAAACTCGTTCTCAGAGATCTCCGTCTCTTTATCCGTGATCTTCACCTCCCTCAGCGTCGTATTGCGATAGAATGGGGAATAGCCGTAATTGCTAGTAGTCTTATAGCTGATATCTCGCCCAATATAAATGTAGTCCAGAGGGCAAGATGAGAATATAGGATTATTGCCGTTTGAGCCCAAGGTAAGCGTGCTCCCACTGTCAGCAATGGTGACTTTTGCCAGGCTTGTGCAGTTATAAAATGCATTGTCACCAATGGTAGTCACGGCCTGCGGGATAGTGATTGATGGCAATGCACTACATCCGCTGAATGCATACTGATTAATGGCCTTAACCTTTGAGCCAATAGTAATTTCTGAGAGTGAAGAACATCCAGAGAACGTTCTTTCGTCAATCGTCTCAACGCCATTACCAATCTTGGCTGATGTCATCGCAGCACAGTTTTGGAACGCATAGGATCCTAATGTTGTGACAGCATCTGGGATGACGATACTCTTCAGTTTAGAGCAACTGCTAAAAGCATAGCCGCCAATAGACGTAACATTTTGGCCTAACTCCGCCGTCTCCAATAACGAGCAGCCAGAAAAGGCATAATCACCAATGCCCCCCTGATTATTGATGGTAGCAGAGGTCAGGGCTGAGCAAGAACTGAAGGCGCTCTTCCCAATAATTCCCTGATTACTGATGGTAGCGGTGGTCAGTGCTGAGCAAGATCTAAAAGCGTAATCTACAATATCCCCCTGATTGCTGATGGTAGCAGTGGTCAGAGCTGAACAATATGCAAAGGCGTCATCTCCAATCGCCCCTTTATTACTGACATTTGCTGTATTTAAACTTTTACAATTGTAAAAGGCACGATATCCGATGTCTCCCCCCAAACTAAGTTTTACATCTTTTATATGGCTATTGTCATAACAGGTATAAGGGTTAACCTTCTTAACTGTCAGAGTGACACCTTTGTAGGTGACGGTCTCGCCAATATTAATGCTCTCTGCAGACTCGTCATAGATACAATCAATGGCATCGCAAGTGTAATCGGATGGGCTGACAGGAACATACCTAATGCCATCAACTACAAAATGTGAACTCAGGTATTTATATACGACATAAGGGTATATCTGGAATTGGTCATTCGACACATAGTTGATCTCTCCTTTTGCATTGCTATATCCTGACGGTGGAGTATTAGTCAGCCAGATAGTTTTCTTCAAGTTTGTATTAACAAAAGCCTCTGACCCTATCGACAATACACTGCTACCAATAATGACAGAGGTCAATTTTTGACAATACCAGAAAGCTTGATATCCTATGGATTTCACGCTGTTGGGGATGGAAACGGATTCCAGATTGTCGCAACCACGGAAAGCCTCCTTGCCAATGGATGTCACATCATATTGCTTTCCATTAAATACCACTTGACCGGGGATTACAAGTGCACCAGAAATGGTTTTGTTTTTAGAAGTAAGTGATACTGAATTATTCTCATCTATTGTATAACGTATACCGTCGATTTCAAATTTAGTGCCAATAACACCTCCTTCACCAACCTCAATCGTATTAGTATAGTTGCTCCATCCTGCTGTAGACTGGTAGTCTGCCTTTGTTCCAGAAGGAACAACCAATGTTATTGAATTTTCAGCAATATATCCTATTTCAAAAGGTGTTTTAATTTCTGAAACAAGTGTTGCTGGGCCGCCAGAGAAAGCATTATTGCCAATGGATGTTACATTGATAGGTATGGTGACTGATGTAAGGCCGCTGCAATAACGGAAAGCCTCACTGCCGATGGAAGTCAGGTTATGTGGAATGGTGACTGAGGTCAGTTTGCTGTTATAGAAAGCACGCTCGCCGATGGATGTCACGCTGTTGGGGATGGAGACGGAAGTCAGATAGTTGCAACCACGGAAAGCCTCATATCCGATAGATGTCACAGGATAGGTAATCCCATCATAGACGACTGATTCTGGGATAACAACATCACCACTATAAAACCAACCATACCAAGTTCTATCATCATATGGAAAAATAGAACTGACCGCCAGTTCTGTTTTGTTATTAGTCCAGCTATAATAGATTTTTTTGCCATCATCATTTGCTACTTCAATGTCGTAAGCGTAGGTGACGGCGAAAGTCTTTGCACCTATCATGCTCAAGAGTACGGTGAGTAGTATAGTGATCAAAGATTGTTTGTTCATGTTTGTAATATTGTAGTTATAGTTGTTCGTTTTTTATAAAGCTCACAATGTGTCAGATACTTTGTGTGCTTATATGTAGCTTCTTATTTTGCATACTTATATGGTGTGCGAAGATGCGTACTCATCACTTCATCATCCTTCTCCTTGCTCCACTGTCCAGTCTCCCAGAGGCGGTTCATTCCCTCCTCAGCCTTGCGAGCATAGTAATCGCTTACAATCTGACTCAGTTCTTCCAGTTCCTCCTTGGTCTTGATGTGTGCCAAGAGCTGGAGGAAATCCATCTGTGCAGCATTCAATCCTATTGCCTGTTCCATAAATAATTTATTTTACGCTGCAAATATAGGCATTATTTCTGATATTTGCAAATTTTTGGGCGAAAAAGCGTCTTAGCGTCTTAGCGTCTTAGCGTCTGAGGGAGTTATCCACAAATTGTTGATAAGTGGCGAGTTATCCACAATTTTGCGTATTTTAACCAAGATACGGATATAATGTGCGGGGGAATTTTGTATCTTTGCAGCCCTAATTGAAAAAAGATCATGGATAGCCAAAATAAGACATACGGATATATACTGCTTGAGAATATCGGAAGGGAGGTGGACGTGCTGGCCTGTCCCTTCGGCAGACTGTCGCTGGACGCCCTGTGCATGGGGCTTTCGGCCGATGTGGTGCGCACGGTAGACTACTTCAAGGAGGCGCTGTCGGCGTGGCGGCAATGCCTGCCTCTGGGCGAGACCATCGACGTGAACTTCAGCCTGTGGGGCGACAAGATCTGGAGCTGGCTGCACCAGGTGGCGGTGTGCTTTGAGACCAAGGGCGTGAAGGTGAACGTGTATGCCTACGACGAGGAGCTGCTGTCGACGTTCAGGTCGTGTCTGGACACGGAGGGCGACAACCGTCTGGAGCGTCTGGCCAGTGTGAGTTGCGGCCGCGTGTCGACGATACTGGTCTGCGCGCTGCGTGAGTTGAACGAGACGCTGATGGCCATCTCAGAGTTCCTGGCCGAGCCGACGGAGAAGCAGATCGCCCGATCGTTCGCCAGATGGAAGGAGTTCTACGCCCAGACGTGTAAGGATGCGTGGAAACACAAGTATGAGCTGTGGAAGTTGCAGTACACGCCGCGCGTGCTGCGCCGCCATGTGAAGGAGCGCATGGCCAGGGAGAAGGAGGCCTTCAGGAGTCTGTTCGTCGACGACGATGAGTTTGACCAGGTGTTTGACTCAGAGCGCGACGCGGTGGACGAGGACGGTCTGAGCCGGTTTCTCTTCACCCACAGCGACCGTTTCGGCTCGTCGTCGCTTCGCCAGCCGATGCCCTTCATCTGCCGCGACCTGTGCAATGTGTTCGACTTCATGGCGCTGTGGCGTTGGATGCGTGCCGACCTGTTGCCGGAGTCTCAGCGGCGGCGGGAGGAGGTCGTGGAGCCGGCCGACCCGTTAGAGAAGGCGGTGATGGCCTATGTGGGGAAGGTGTGCCATCTGGCGGTCGACATCTGGAAGCCGCACCACCAGGACCTGTGGATGAAGATCTACAAGACGTTCCGCAAAGAGATCAGCAAGGCCGGTCCGCATGAGAAGTTCAAGGAGTTCAGCAAGAAGACGGTGTGCTGCATCCTGGGCCATCTGAAGCAGCGCGGGGTGTATGAGACCGTGGACAATGCGGCGTTCACCCGCCATCTGGAGGGCTGCAACAACGGTATGAGGAAATACATCAACAACGGTCTGGTGGAGCTGGAGGACTCGCTCAGGGCGCAGGTGAAGCAGGCGCTCGACCTGGAGCTGGCTGTAATGTCTTGAACTCCCTGAACTCCTTGTCTCCCTGTCTCCTTGAGCGTGCGAGATAGTTCGTGGTAGTTGGCGGTTGCTAACTATCACGAATTTTTTTTGTGCTGATTTTCAGCGAGATACTTGCAGGTAGTATCTTTGCGCCTGATAGTTTTTGCTCTCAGGAAAGTCGTCGTAACTTTGCACCGTCGAAAGACAAAACAGCGCTCTTTGACAGACTGAGACAATCAATTATCGTTCGCAAGCTCTGCTTGCTCTTAGTAGATAAAAGTAGATAGAAGAAGATAGAAGGAGATAAAAGACGTTAGTTTTGCTGCAGAATCTCCACCGACAGGGTAATGTCCTCTATCTTCCGCCGCTGAAAAGCGGCTATCTTCCTTTATCTTCCTATATCTACTTAACATGCGAAACTTGTATTATTTATTTCATTTCATTTCTTTTCTTTTTTGATTCGTATGAAAACAAGAATCCTGAAAGTGGTATCGCAGACGGAACCCGTCTACGTGCCGAGTGAGAGTAACACGGACGGCGTAGTGCCCAAGTGTGAGATCAGGCTCCAGGAGCCTGGTGGTATCTACGAGGAAGAGTACATCTGCGTGATGTACGGCAACCTCGCTCTGTTGAAATTCTATGCTGGAGACCTGGTCGTCGCCTCGCTGCGCTTCCGTGTGCATGAGAAGAATGATATGGTCTTCCAGAACGTGAAGGTGTATGACATTCATAAACTGTCGTGCTGAGAGGAGGACGCGTAAGATGAAGTCAAGCAATCTTTTGTTAGAGAAGTTAAAGGATTTTGAGGGCCTGCGCCTGGAGGCCTATCTCGACGCTGCCGGCGTGCCCACCATCGGCTACGGACATACGGGCCGCGACGTGAAGCAGAGAGGCCTGGAGAGGCGTCGCCAGTGGGAGGCAGACCGGTTCTTCAGCAACGACGGGTACAGTTATTAGACCATTCTATCTATTTTTCCTTTTTCCATTTCGACCCCTTTTTTTATTCTATGAAACATTTAGTTGAGATCAGCCAGTGTGACTGGGAGGCCATCCTTGCAGGGCGCCGACCCGACGGACGCATGATCAGAGTGACGGACGACGACGGCGTGGTGACGGGCGTCAGGTTTGAGCGCTTCAACCGCCAGCCCAAGCCCAGGGCCGCCGACGTGCTGCTCTATGAGACGGCCAACGGCTGGCTGAGGGTGAGTCCTAAGCGCCTGAAGATCTGGGTGTCCACCAAGCGCGACCTCGGTCTGCGCCGGGGTGCCTACTACCTGCTGTCGGAGGTGAAGGAGATTGCCCAGTACATGAACCGCATCGCCGTTGAGAGTCATGAGTGGGTTTAGGCGACCGAGCTACTTCTACAGCGTCAGGGACCGTCAGGCGAAAACGCTCACGCCTGCGGCCCTGACCGCCCTCCAGACGTCGGAGCAGACACGGCGGGGCATGGCGGAGATCAGCCGCCTGGCCAGCCGGGGTGAGGACATCCGGCCGGGCAAGGAGATGCTGAGCGTGGTGACCTGGGGCGCACGCTATGCCGAGGGGGCGCCGCGAGGTACGGAGGGAGCCGTCAGCACAGGACTCTTCTTCATCGACTGCGACCACCTGAGGGAGCCGCCACAGGATGTGTACTACCGGCTGCTCAAGGCCGGCAGCATCAGCGATGAGGCGCGCCGACGAGAGGTGGCTGAGACGATGCACCGCCACGTGATGGGCGCCCACATCACACCCAGCGGCGAGGGTCTGCGCATCATCCTGGCGAAGCTGCTGCCCGGCGACGACAATGAGGCGAACATTGAGGCCTTCAGGCGGATGCTGGCCGACGACCCCGCCATCGCCACCGTCGACACCAAGGTGAAGGACATCGGTCACCCCAGCTATGTGCCCGCCCTGGACTACTGGCTCTACTTCGACAACGCCATCCTCAGCGACGATGATGACGGACAGGTTGCTCCGGCGGTTCCCGTTCAGCCAACGCCCCCAGACCCTCCGTCGGCAGCTGCTGAGCGCACCGACTACCGCGACAAACTGGTGTATGATGCCGACGGATATCCCATAGGCACCGACGGTCAGCCCCTGCAGACCACCTACCGGGGCCACCCGCTGACGGAGATCCGCGACAACATCGTCACCCTCTACGGCGGCAAACCCGATGTAGGCGACCGCAACACCCGCACTTACAAGGTGCTCTCAGCCCTGGCGCCCATCGTGGACTATCGTGAAGAGGTGCTGCAGACGCTCATTCCCTACTGGGGACTGACGTGGGAGGAGGCGCAGCAGGCCGCCCGCAGTGCCAGCAAGCGGAGGCTGAGCGAGAAGCTGCCCTACACGCTGTGGAAGGTGCTGCGTGAGATGGGCATCGATGACAGCTCCATGCAGGTGGATGAGGACGATGAGGACGCCCTGCAGACCGACGACGAGGAACCTAAGAACACCGCCATCCCGCTGCCTAAGCTTGCCCCGGTGTTCCGTCAGTGGGTGGCAAGGGCACCGAAGGACTATGTGGAGATGGTCTATTTCACCGTGCTCTTCTGCATGTCGGGCCTCGCCTCCAAACTCAGAGGCCGCTATCTGGACGGCCGCACACACTCGCCATCGTTCTTCATCACCGTTGAGGGTGAGTCGGGCTGGGGTAAGCAGTGGGTGACTGACATCTGCGAGATGCTGCTCAAGCCCATGATGGAGGATGACGAGAAGGCCCTGGAGCGGGAGATGGAGTACCAGCGCGAACTGAAGGAGTGTCGTAACTCCAAGAAGCAGCCGAAGGATCCGATGATCATCCAGCGCATACTCGACCCCACCATCTCGGTGACGGCACTGCTCAAGCAGAACTACCAGAACAAGGGGCTGCACGCGCTGACCATCTGCCCGGAGGTCGATACGATGGTGAAGCAGCACTCACGCGGCGCCTGGGGACAGCTGAGCGACCTCTACCGACTGGCCTACGACAACGCCAGGACAGGCCAGAAGTTCATGTCGGAAAACTCCTTCTCAGGCCGTGCGCCCATGTTCTACAATCTGCTGGTCACCGGCACGCCAAGGGCCATGAGTCGGTTCTTCCGCAACGTGGAGGACGGTCTGGTGACGCGCACCATCCCCATCGTGCTGCCCGACCAGTTTGCTGCCATCAATCCAAAGTGGAAACCGTGGACGGCGCTGCAGCTGAAGGTGGTCAACGACGCCGTGATGCGCGCCTACCGTGAGCTCTCCATAGACGAGGAGGGGAACGTGGCACCGGAACACCTGATGGAACTCGGCTGGCTGAACACCGCCATGGAAGACTGGCTGGAGGAACAACGGCAGCTCTGTCTGAGGGAGATGTCGCGGTCGAGGGACCAGTATCGCCGCCGTGCCGCCAACGACGGGTTCCGCACTGGCATGATCGTCTACTACCTCCTGGGCGAGAAGCCCACGGCCGACGTGAAGCGCACCGTGATCGACAACGCCCGCTACGTGAGCACCTACGCCTTGGAATCGCTCATCGCCAAATATGGGGAAGAGACCGAGGAGGTGCTGCAGGGCAAGAAGAAGCCTAAGTCGAAGACCGGCATCCTCTACGACGCGCTGCCAGACACGTTCTCACGCGACGCGCTGAAGCAGCGGATGGGCGAGATGAACATCCGGTCAAGATGTCGCGACGTGGTGTGGCGCTGGTCGTCGTCGGGCATGATCACCGTCGATGAGGACGGCACGCTGAAGAAGGTCAAGGACAAGGAGACGAAGCGGACCAGGCGGAAGGCTGGGCGGAAATCCCAGACGAAAGTCATGGCGTCTTAACGTCTGAGCGTCTGAACGTCTTTTTCTCTCATCTTCATGCAGACAGTGGGGCTTCGGCTCTGCTGTCTGTTTTTTGCGTCATCGTGATTAGCATCAACTTTCCGGCCTTGTTGGGCGAAAAAGTGGCAGAAAGGTTGTGGCGAGGCGGAAATAGTCGTAACTTTGCAGCGTGAAAGAAGAAAAGACGATTAACTACAAGCGGATGCGGATGCAGGAGGTGGCTGCCCTGGTGGCGGCTCCGCTGAACGAGGAACTGCGGCCGGAAGAACGGCTGGAGAGCTGCCTTGTGCTGTCGGACCTGGTGGTCAGGATGGTCACCTACGTGATCTGCCATGTTATTGTGGACTATGAGGAGCAGCTGCAAGAGGAGCGTCTGTCGGTTGCAAACGCCTTCCTGCAGCGAGTGACGTCGACTCATCTCTGCAACCATAAACTGACCCGCGAGGGCATTACCTTTGAATATAATGGGCAGGCGTTCGACCTGCATGAGGAATATAAGACGATGACGCTGACGCGCTCCGTGTATGAGCATCTGGTGATGTTCTATTTCCTCTTTGCCCATCCCAAGTCGGAGGAGGAGCGCAGCGTGGTGTGGAACTACTGGAAGATCAACAGCAAGAAGAACCTCCTGGATTATTCTGCGGACGAGAACGGCACGGCGACCAGCGAACAGCGGCAGGCTGAGGCTGAAATTGAGCGCCTGCGTGAGGCGATCTTCGCTACTGAGACAGGCAGCGCCTGCAAGCGGCGACTAGATGAGTGGACGCGCATCGGCAAACCCACCCAGAATGGATGCATAGAGTTCTTTAGGAAAGACGGGAAGTTGGATGTGCGGCGCGTGTCATATAGTCAGGCTTGGAAATATCTCTTCGACAAAGATGGCATGACTCTGCTCTATCGTCATCTGAGCATGCATTGCCACCCGATCTATAACGGTCTGCTACAGTACCAGACGCAGGCTGAGACCGATGAGGGCTACGACGGCATGCCGCTCTATCTGTCTTGCTGCTTCCTGACGCATCTTTGCAAGCTGTTCCTCCGTCTGATTCCCGGCGGCAACAAGATGCTGCGCCAGGCTTTCTCAGAACAGGAGCGGTTCGTCTTCAATACGTTGTCGCAGTTGCCTGACGAGTAGTAGAGTTTTTTAGGCACGGATTACACGGATTTCACGGATTGGCTGCGCTTTGGAGAATTCCAATAATTCGTGGTTTGAAAAATCATTTGAGATATTTCGGTGTATAACCTTTCTTGGACTTGGCGACTTGTGCGGGTGTGCCGGCAGAGAGAATCATACCACCTTTGCGACCGCCCTCTGGTCCCATGTTGATGATCCAGTCAGCCTGACGGATGACGTCAAGGTTGTGCTCAATGATGATGACGGTGTTGCCGCGGTCGACGAGACGGCGGAGCACTTGCATCAGGATGCGGATGTCCTCAAAATGGAGGCCCGTGGTGGGCTCGTCAAGGATATAGAGCGTCTTACCCGTGTCTTTCTTTGACAGTTCGGTAGCGAGTTTGATGCGCTGACTCTCACCGCCGGAGAGGGTGGTGGAGGGCTGACCGAGTTTGATATAGCCGAGGCCCACGTCCTGGATGGTCTTGATCTTGCGAAGGATGTCGGGCACGTTCTCAAAGAACTCCACGGCCTGGTTGATGGTCATATCCAGCACGTCGGCGATGGACTTACCCTTATAGCGCACCTCCAGCGTCTCACGGTTATAACGCTTGCCATGACACTCCTCGCAGGGCACCTGAATGTCGGGCAGGAAGTTCATCTCAATGGTCTTATAGCCATTGCCGCCGCAGGTCTCACAGCGACCTCCCTTGACGTTGAACGAGAAGCGACCGGGTTTATAGCCGCGGATCTTCGCCTCAGGCAGGTTGACAAAGAGCGAACGGATATCGGCGAAGACGCCGGTATAGGTGGCGGGATTGGAGCGTGGCGTGCGACCGATTGGCGACTGGTCTACGTTGACCACCTTGTCTATGTTCTCAATGCCCTCGATGGAATCATAGGGCATGGGCTGCTTCAAGGAACGGTAGAAATGTTGGGAGAGGATGGGCTGCAGCGTCTCGTTGATGAGCGTGGACTTGCCAGAGCCAGAAACGCCTGTGACGAGGATGAGCTTCCCCAGCGGGAACTCCACGTCGATGTGCTTGAGGTTGTTGCCGGAGCAGCCCACTAATTTTATTTTGTTTACAGTTGACGGTTTACGGTTTACAGGTGATTTGCTGGCAAGCCCTTCTGAATCATCAGAGTAATCATCTGTAAACTGTAAACTGTCAACCGTAAACTTTCCACTTAGGTACTGAGCGGTCAGCGTATCCGCCTTCAGCATGTCTTCAGGAGTACCTTGGAAGACTACTTCTCCGCCTTTGCGACCAGCGCGTGGACCGATGTCGATGATCCAGTCGGCGCTGCGCATCATGTCTTCATCATGTTCAACGACGATGACGGTATTACCCAGGTCGCGGAGTTCTTTCAGCGAGCGGATGAGCCGTTCGTTGTCGCGCTGGTGGAGACCGATAGAGGGCTCGTCGAGGATATAGAGCACGTTGACGAGTTGGGAACCGATCTGCGTGGCAAGACGGATGCGCTGGCTCTCACCACCAGAGAGCGAGGCCGACTGGCGGTTGAGGGCGAGGTAGTCCAGTCCCACTTCTAATAAGAAGTCGAGGCGCGTGCGGATCTCCTTCAGAATCTCAGCTGCGATTTTCAACTGTTGGCTGTCAAGGTGAGGCTCCACCTCATCAAGCCACTCACGGAGTTCAGAGATGTCCATCGAGGCCAGTTCCGCGATGTTCTTATCCCAGATGCGGTAGGAGAGGGCCTCGCGGTTCAGGCGCTGGCCATGACACTCAGGGCATTCACATTCGGCAAGAAACTGGTCTGCCCACTTCTGTCCTGCAGCAGATTCGTCGTTGTCCATCACATTGCGCAGATACTTGATGATGCCGTCAAAGGCGATGAAGTAGTCGCTGGAGGTGTGGACGAGATCTTTGCTGATGCGGACGTTCTCCAATGAGCCGTAGAGCACCTCGCGAATGGCATCATCAGGCAGGTCGGCGATGGGCGTTTTGAGTTCGCATTCGTATTTCTTGAGGATGGCTTCTATCTGCCAGAAGATCATCTGGTTCTTGTATTTGCCAAGGGGCACAATGCCTCCTTCATAGATGCTTTGGCTACGGTCTGGCATCACCTTCGCCAGGTCGATCTGGTTGATGATACCCAGGCCCTTGCAATGTGGACACGCACCTTGAGGTGAGTTGAATGAAAAGCTGTTAGGCGCTGGGTCTGAGTAACTTATGCCCGTTGTTGGACACATCAATCTTTTGGAGAAATGCTTGATGCTGCCAGTGTCTTTGTCAAGAATCATAATCAGTCCGTCGCCCTGTTTCATGGCGATGCTGACAGATTTCTTGAGGCGTTCGATTCCTCCGTTGTCAGCGGAGGGAACGAGCTTGTCGATCACCACCTCAATGTCGTGGTTCTTGTATCGGTCCACTTTCATCCCGCGGGTGATTTCCTGCATCTGTCCGTCGATGCGGATGTTCAGGTAACCCTTCCGGCGCATGGCCTCAAAGAGTTCCCGATAGTGTCCTTTGCGGCTGCGCACCAGTGGGGCGAGAATCAGGATCTTACGTCCGGCATAGTCGTGGCGGATCATCTCAATGACGCGCTCCTCGGTGTATTTCACCATTTCCTCACCAGTGGCATAACTGTAAGCACGGCCAGCACGGGCGAAGAGCAAACGCATATAGTCGTAGATCTCGGTGGTGGTGCCTACGGTGGAACGTGGATTCTTGTTGGTGGTCTTCTGCTCAATGCTGATGACGGGAGAGAGGCCTGTAATCTTGTCAACATCGGGGCGCTCCATGCCCCCAAGGAAGTTGCGGGCATAGGCCGAGAAGGTCTCAATATACCGGCGTTGGCCCTCGGCGAAGATGGTGTCAAAAGCCAACGACGACTTGCCTGAGCCGCTAAGACCGGTGATGACGGTAAGGGAGTGGTGCGGGATGACGCAGTCGATGTTTTTCAGATTGTGTACCCGGGCACCATATACGCAGATGCTTGTCTCTTTTTTCATGCTTGGGCTATTGGTTGGTGTCACCTTCAAGGAAGCCGCGCAAGAGATTGACGTCTTTGCGGATATTGTATTCTCGCCCGTCGGCACCTTTCGCTCTGCAGAGGAGGAAGTAGACACCCTCCTTCACGTCCTTGCCCTTGTAGGTGCCGTCCCAGCCTTCCTCAGGATCGGTCCACTCATAGAGCTTCTGTCCCCAGCGGTTGAAGATGTAGGCGTGGAACTCGACGAGGCTCTGATATTCTTTGGCCTTGAATTTCGGGTTGTCGTCGTCGCCATTGGGCGAGAAGGCATTGGGGAAGGTGAGTTTGCTCTCGCTGATAGTGACGACAAAGACGGTGGAATCAAGCTCTTCCTCTCCATTGTTGAGCGTGACTCTGAGCGTGACGTTTGTGGTACCCGCCTCGCTGAACGTGTAATCGGTGTTCTCTTCATAGCGCACCATGAAGTCCTTCTCTTCACCCACCTTGCGGAAGTGCCATTCAAAGGAGGGGATATAGTCGTCCATGCCAGAGGGGTTGGCATAGAAGTTGACAAATAGCGGTGCCTGACCTGCGATGGATGAATTATCTTTGTCGGCTGTTGCAGGGTTGCCTTCTTCGTCGGTATATGATGCGGTAGGAGACACATCTGGGATGTCGTTCTGGGCAATGGCTGCCATCGGCATCAGCAGGGCGAAAAGAGCGGGGATGAACTGTCTTATTCTCATTTTTTTCATTTTAATGTGCAAAGATACTAAAATTTTGATAATAGACAATTGATAATTGATAATTATTTTGTACTTTTGTACGCGAAATAGAAAAAATTAGAGTTTATGACACGACTTTTAAGATATTTTTTGCTGTTAACCGTGCTGGCCTTTGCTGTCAGCACTGTATCGGCACAGGAAACGGCAGACATCCGGGGACTGCACAAGGTGAAGAAGAAAGAGACCATCTTTGGCATCTCGCGTAACTATGGTCTCACCATAGAAGAACTGATCAAGGCTAACCCTGAGATGAATGCTCCAGACTTTGAACTGAAGAAGGGAATGGTGCTGAAGATTCCGTATTCTAAGGCTGAGGTGGAAGCTGCCGAGGCAGAGAGAGCCGCTCAGGCCGCTGCGGCACGTAAGGCCGAGGAGGATGCCAGGAAGGCGGCTGACGATGTGAGGTACCGTGAAATCAGACTGGGCATCATGCTGCCGCTGCACAATATCAATGGCGACGGTCGTCGTATGGTGGAGTACTATCGTGGTGTGCTGATGGCGTGTGACAGTCTGAAGAAACAGGGACTCTCCATCGACGTACATGCCTGGAATACGGCTGAGGATGGTAATATATATAAGGTGTTGGAAGATCCCGCCGCTGCGAGGTGTGACTTGATCATTGGTCCTCTCTATTCTAAACAGATGGATGCCTTGTCAGCCTTTGTCACTAAGCATGACATCCGGTTGGTGATTCCCTTCTCTATCAATGCCCCGCAGTTGACGACTAATCGGAACATCTTCCAGGTGTATCAGTCGCAGAACGAACAAAACGAAGCAATCTTTACCCGTTTCATTGAACGGTTTAAGGATTATCACACCGTGGTTGTCGACTGTAACGACTCTACAAGCAAGAAAGGTCCCTTTACCTTTGGTCTTCGCAGACAGATGGAGCAGCGGGCCATGGATGTCGTCGTCACCAATCTGAAGTCGAGTGAGTCAAACTTCTCAAAGGCGTTCAGTCTTACAAAGCCCAATGTGGTGATCCTCAATACAGGCCGTTCGCAGGAGTTGGGCGTCGCCTTCTCTAAAATCAATGGCCTGAAGGCGAACAACCCAGAGTTGGACATCACCATGTTTGGCTATACCGATTGGCTGCTATACACCAAGGCGCATTTGGAAAATTTCTATAAGTACAATACATATATTCCTTCGGTGTTCTATTACAACCCTTTGTCGACGGGTACGCAACAGTTTGAGCGTAAGTATCGCCAGAACTTCCGTAACGACATGCAGAACGCGCTGCCACGCTTTGCCATCACAGGCTTTGATCATGCCTATTTCTTTCTGAAAGGACTGCATAAGTACGGCAAAAGCTTCAATGGCGCAGAAGGAATGTTTGGCTATCCGCCAATACAGACACCCTTGAAATTTGAGCGTTTTGGCAATGGTGGCCTGTGGAATAAGACGATGTTGTTCGTGCATTATCTGCCTGAGCACCGAGTGGAAACGATTAAGTTCTAAGGAAAAGGGGAGCATGAGAATAAAGAATCCTAAGGTATGTAGGTGTATGGTAAAGGTTTTACTTTTTTACCTTTTTACCCTTTTACCTTTATCTTCTTTTGCCCAGGTGGGTGAGTTCCGGAAGGATCTGGCTGTGGGATTCAATGGTGGTGTGGTTATGAGCAACGTGGCTTTTGTGCCCAAAGTGCCCCAATCCATGCTCAGCGGCCCGACATTTGGCCTAACTGCCCGGTATACCTGTGAGAAATACTTCAGCAGTATCTGTGCTGTGGTGGCAGAGGTAAACTATTCGCAGATGGGATGGAAAGAGGAGATCCTGGATATGGATAACCAGCCTGTGCCTCTGCATACTGACGAATCGCAGTCGTTGGCTTATCAGAGGAAGATCTCATATGTGCAGGTGCCGTTGCTGGCCAGATTAGGGTGGGGACGGGAGCGCAGTGGATTCCAGTTCTTTATCCAGCTTGGACCTCAAGTAGGCTTTTATTTGAACGACAAAACGGAGAGCAACTTTGATGTGCATGATCCTGCTTTCAACCCCAATGCTAAGAATGGATATTACAGTCCTGACTATCTGTATGCCGGCAAGCGTGTTTCACATGTCGTGGCCCAGGATACCATGGCGATAGAGAACAAGGTGGACTATGGTATCGCCTTGGCGGCGGGACTGGAGTTTAGCCACCGTCGCGTAGGGCACTTCATTGTGGAAGGACGTTACTACTATGGCCTTGGGAATCTCTATGGAGCCACCAAACGTGACTACTTTGGACGATCCAACTTCGGTGGCATCATTGTGAAACTCACTTATCTCTTTGATATCATTAGAACCAAAAATTCAAAAATTAAATAACAACAACTATGTTTGAAGGACAACCTAAAGGTTTATTTGCGTTGGCATTGGCCAACACGGGCGAGCGCTTCGGTTATTACACGATGCTCGCAGTTTTTGCATTGTTTTTGAGAGCTAACTACGGATTGTCGCCTGCCATGGCCGGCACCATCTACAGTTCGTTCCTCATGCTGGTGTATTTCCTCCCGCTGATTGGCGGTATCATGGCCGACAAGTTCGGCTTTGGTAAGATGGTCACCGCTGGTATTATCATTATGTTTGCAGGCTATCTGCTGCTGTCGGTACCTCTGGGAGGCGACAGCTTCGCGCTGGTCGTCATGCTGGCGGCTCTGCTCCTGATTGGCTTTGGAACAGGACTCTTCAAGGGTAATCTCCAGGTGATGGTGGGCGACCTGTACAACGATCCAGAATACAAGGACAAGCGCGATGCGGGCTTCTCCATCTTCTATATGGCCATCAATATTGGTGCTTTGTTTGCTCCGACGGCTGCCATTAAAATCAAAGAGTATGCAGAGACGGCTCTTGGGTATTCTAGCAACGATGCCTACCATTTCTCGTTTGCCGTAGCTTGTGCTTCGCTGATTCTCTCCATTGCTATCTATTACATCTTCCGCAGCACTTTCCGTCATACGGAGGGTGGTAAGAAGAAGGATGCTGTGAAGTCGGATGCCAACACTGAGCCTGAGCTCACAAAGGAGGAGACCAAGCAGCGCATTGTGGCGCTCTGTCTTGTCTTTGCCGTGGTGATCTTCTTCTGGATGGCTTTCCACCAGAACGGACTTTCGCTGACCTATTTCGCTGATGAGTTTACGGCACAGTCGGCTGATGGCTTGCAGGCCATGTGCTTCAATGTGTGGAATCTTGTGGCTGTCATCTTTATCGTCTATGCTGGGTTCTCACTCTTCCAGTCAAAGACCAGCAAAGGCAAGCTCATCTCGGCTATTGTCATTGCTGTGGCCCTTATTTTCCTCTTTGTGCAATACGATCCCCAGGGTGGCGTGTCTATCTCTGCTCCTATCTTCCAGCAGTTCAATCCGTTCTATGTGGTGGCACTGACCCCAGTGTCGATGGCTATCTTTGGTTCGTTGGCTGCCAAGGGTAAGGAACCCTCTGCACCTCGTAAGATCGCCTATGGTATGATTGTGGCAGCCATTGCCTATGCCCTGATGGCCTTCTCGTCGTTCGGCCTGCCGATGCCGCAGACGGAGATGGGTGCCGATGGCAATCCTGTAGCCGTGCATGTGGCCGACGTGACACCTAATCTGTTGATTATGGTTTATCTGGTGCTGACGTTTGGTGAGTTGCTGCTGTCGCCGATGGGTATATCCTTTGTCTCAAAGGTGGCACCTCCTAAGTATAAGGGTATGATGATGGGTGGCTGGTTTGTGGCTACGGCTATTGGCAACCAGCTGGTCGTCGTCGGCGGACTGCTCTGGGGTGCTGTTCCTCTCTGGGTGTGCTGGAGTGTGTTCCTCGGCGTCTGTTTAGTGGCAGCTCTCTTCATGTTTGCAATGATGAAACGTTTAGAGAAGGTTTGCTAAAACCAAACATGAATGATTAAGAATTAAAGATTGATAATTATGATTACTTGGAAAGACGGGCTTAATACAATGAATGGTAGCAGAATATGGTTCATGATGGTAATCATTGTTCTCAATTCTTCATTCTTAATGCTTCATTCAACAGCTCAGCGGCTGACTTTTGTAGAGTACAACGTAGAAAATATCTTTGATACCCGTCATGATGAGGGCAAACAGGATCAGGAGTTCCTGCCTGATGCCACTCGTCAGTGGACGGAGAAACGCTATTGGAAGAAGTTGGACAGGATAGGCAAATCTATCCTTTCCACTTCTGAAGATGGCATTCCTGATTTGATAGCGCTTTGTGAGGTAGAGAACGATCAGACGCTTATCGACTTGACCAAGCGGTCACTATTGAAAAATGCGGGTTATGAGTATGTGATGACCCAGTCGCCTGATGCACGTGGTGTGGATGTGGCTCTGATGTATTCGCCGTTCTCCTTTGGCCTGATTCGTTCTTATGGTCTCCGCATTGATACGATTCCCGGCATGAAACCCACACGTGATATCCTTTATGCTTGTGGTGAACTGCAGTCCGGTGATACGCTGCATGTGTTTGTGGTACATGCTCCAAGTCGTAATGGCGGCGAGAAGGTGAGTCGTCCTTTCCGCTTGCAGGCTGCCAATCGTCTGCTGAAGTCTGTAGACTCCATTCGCGTCATTTCCCCAGATGCCAGAATACTGATCTGTGGTGATTTTAACGACTACCACGACTCTCCGGCTGTGCTGAAGATTGATAGTCACGACCTGAAGAATATCTCCAAGGCGGCACATGGTAAATATGGCGTGAAGGGCACCTATCGTTATAAGGGTGAGTGGAATAGCTTGGATCATATCCTTGTATCTCCCGCTGTGTACGCTAAAGTGGATACGGTCTTCATCCATTCTCCCAAGTTCCTGCTTGAAGAAGACAAACTTTTCGGCGGCTACATGCCCCGCCGTACCTACAAAGGCATGAAATTCCAGAAGAAAGGATTCAGCGACCATCTCCCCCTCGTCGCCCGCTTCCGTTGGTAGGAGCTTTTATTTCCTAATGTTGGGGAGTTGGAGACCGTAGTGCTTACGACTGTCAACGTACCACATGGCGAGGGCTATGAGGGCGGCGCCGAGGGCGGTGAAACCGAAGATGAGCATGGAGGTCTCATAGGTGGGATCGGTTTCGTTGGCCTTTCCAACGAACATCGGGATGATGGCACGGCCGAAATTTTGGATGAAGAAGATCATCGAATAGGCGGTACCAAGACATTTCAGTGGTATGATTTTGGGTACACAGGGCCAGAGGGCTGCGGGGGCTAAGGAGTAGCCGATGGAGAGGATGACCATCAGGGTGATGGCTACCGTGCTGCTGTGCATAGGCAATGAGAAGCCGAAGTGGACAGCAGTCAGCATCAGGGCTCCTGTGATGACCAGTGTGACACCCTTGCCATAACGGTCGTAGATGAGGCCGAAGAGCGGAGTCATCAGGATGGTGCCGAAGGGTGCTATCGATGAGAAGAAGCCTGCCACATCAGGATCAACGCCATACTTCATCACCATCAGCTTTGTGGAGAACTTCAGGAAGGGCGATACGGCGGAATAGAAAAGCACGCAGAACAGCGTAATGAGCCAGAAACCTGGACTACGAAGCGTTGTGCCTATATCGCTCCAGTGGAACTGGTCGTCGCTTGCCTGACTGGTATGACTAGTTTGACTAGTTGTACTAGCATCCAGTCTGCGATCCATGACGAAGAAGACGAGAAAAGCCAATAGTCCGACAATCAGAAAGGAGAGCGACAAGAGCAGTGGTGTTGAGAGGGCGAAGTGGCGCGCAACAGGAGCTGATATGCTCAAGGCTGCAGCTGTGCCAAGGCGTGCCATCGCCAGTTGGAGACCCATGGCAAGGGCGAGCTCATGACCAGTAAACCAGCGTACCATCGCCTTTGAGACGGTGATGCCAGTCATCTCATAACCAACGCCAAAGATCGCAAAGCCAAGTGAGGCGATCGCCACAGAAGTGGGAAGAGAGACATGATAAGTGAAAAGCGAAAAATTGACCTCAGCCGTTGGAGGGAAACCTGCGGTAACGGCATAGTACTTGATGAGGGTACCGAGGAGCATCAGGCTGCAGGCGAGTGTTCCTGTAAAGCGGATGCCCATCTTGTCGAGGATCAGCCCCGAGAAGAAGAGCATCAGCAAGAACACATTGATGAAACTGCCGGCTCCGGAGAAGAACCCGTATTCGGAAGGACTCCATCCCAGTCCGCCTTCAGCTGGGGAGGCCTCCAAGAGCGTTTCCAACGGCGACATGACATCGTTGACGAAGTAACCCATCATCATAGCCGTAGCCACGATGAAGAGCACGGTCCAACGTGCAATGGGAGAGTCGTTGAGGCGGTTAATCATTTATTTCTTCCTCACAGGGTCGCAGGTGAGACCGCAACCGAGTTTCTTGAAGATCTTACGGTCTACCTCGCTGAGCATAACCGTAGAATGGACCTGACAGTCGCGCAGTTTAGGCAACTGCTCCAGAGCCTTGCGACAGTTGTCGTCGTGGGTGGAATAGACGCTGAGAGCCACCAGCACCTCGTCAGTATGCAAGCGCGGGTTCTTGGCGCCTAAGTATTCTGTCTTGGTCTTCTGCACAGGTTCGATCAGACTCTGTGGGATGAGCTTGGCCTCATGGTCGATGCCTGCCAGATACTTGGTGGCATTGAGCAGCAGGGCAGCAGAGCAACCCAGCAGGGGCGATGACTTAGAGGTAATGATCGTGCCATCCTCAAGTTCGATAGCTGCAGCCGTGTGACCGCTTTCCAACTTCTTCTCATAGGCAGCGGTGGTCACAGGCCGGAAGGCCGTTGTGATCTTCGCTTGATTGAAGAGCAAACGGATCTTGCTGACCTCGCTCTCGTTGTCGGCTCCGTCAGCCAACTTATTGGTGGCAGCGTAGAAACGGCGGATGATTTCATCCTTCGATGCCTTGCAGCACACCTCATCGTCGCTGATACAGAAACCAATCATGTTGACGCCCATATCCGTAGGCGACTTGTAGGGATTCTCACCATAGATACCCTCAAAGAGGGCATTCAGCACGGGGAAGATTTCTACATCGCGATTGTAGTTGACTGCAGTCTTGCCGTAGGCCTCCAGATGGAAGGGATCGATCATGTTCACGTCGTTGAGGTCGGCAGTAGCGGCCTCATAGGCGATGTTTACAGGGTGTTTCAGCGGCAGGCTCCACACGGGGAAGGTCTCAAACTTGGCATAGCCGGCTCGGATGCCGCGTTTGTTCTCGTTGTAGAGCTGTGAGAGACAGGTGGCCATCTTACCGCTTCCTGGACCAGGAGCCGTCACGATGACCAGCTCGCGAGAGGTCTCCACATAGTCGTTCTTGCCGAAGCCCTCGTCGCTGGCGATAAGCTCCACATTGGTGGGATAGCCGTCGATGGGGTAGTGGATGTAACTCTTGATACCCATGCGTTCCAGACGATGACGGAACTGATCGGCAGCACTCTGACCGTTGTAGTGGGTGATGACGACGGAACCAACAAAGAAGTTGCGGTTCATGAATTCGTCACGCAGACGCAACACGTCTTCATCGTAGGTAATACCGAGGTCTGCACGAATCTTGTTCCTCTCAATATCCTCTGCGCTGACCACAATCACAATCTCTATCGAGTCTCTCAACTGGGCAAGCATGCGAAGCTTAGAGTCGGGCTTGAAACCAGGCAGCACGCGGGAGGCGTGGTGATCGTCGAAAAGTTTGCCACCCAGCTCCATATAGAGTTTGCCGTCGAACTGAGCGATGCGTTCGCGGATGTGCTCAGACTGTATCTTGAGGTATTTCTCGTTATCGAATCCTATTTTCATTGTTCTTAGAGGGAGAGTTTATGGTTTGATATTGGGCAGTTCAAGGCCGATGCCCTTCTTACGGTCGACGGCTTTCAACACAAAGCCGAGGATGAGTGCAGCCACACCCAGACAGGCGAGCATCACCAATGGGGCAGTATAGTCGAACTGTGTGGGGTCAGTCACGCCTGGGTTCGTAGCGTCGAGCACCTTGCCGATGAGCAAGGGGAACAGCCAGAGACCGATGTTCTGGATCCAGAAGATGAGGGCGTAGGCCGAACCAATCACCTTGGCGTCGACGAGCTTAGGCACTGAGGGCCAGAGACTTGCAGGCACGAGTGAGAACGAGGCGCCCAGCACGAGGATGGTGGCATAGGCGATGATGATACCGCCCACAGCGTTGCCCTTGAACATGGGCAGCACGAAGGCAAACGTCAGGTGGCAGGCAATCAGCAGTACAGAACCCAGCACGAGCATCGAGGCAGCCTTGCCGTGATGGTCAAGGTAGCTACCTAAGATAGGCGTAATCAGCACGGCCAGCAGGGGGAACACAGCGAAGATCGACTCAGCCGACTGGCGCATGTAACCCATATAACAATAGGTGATGAGCGAGAGGATCGATATGGCCAGCAGACCATACTTCATGTTAGCTTTCTTCTGGAAGTTTGAGGCGAAACCAGCGGCAGCCACAATGAGCATGATGACATACTGAACGATAATTACACTCGACGATGCCCAGAACGAATCAGCATCAGGAGCCGTCAGCGTCAGGTTGCACTGCAGCATGTTCACAGCATACTTCTGGAAGGGGAAGATGGCTGAATAGTAGAGCACGCAAAGCAGGGCCACGAGCCAGAAGCCTAAGTCTGAGAGGATCTTGCCGATGTCTGAGACCTTGAACGGATCGTCCTTCTCTTCGGCCTCGCCCGTCTGCGAATCGAGTTTCTGGTCCATGAAGAAGTAGACGATAGTCATAATCAGGGCGATACACATCAGCACCACGCCGAAGGCCACAGAACGGCTTACCGACACCTCACCACCCAAACGGGCAAAGAAGGGCGAGAAGATCATACACGTAGCCACACCCAGACGGGCCAGAGCCATCTCTGAGCCCATGGCCAGCGCCATCTCGCGGCCCTTGAACCATTTCACGATACCGCGGCTAACGGTGATACCTGCCATCTCACAGCCGCAGCCGAAGATCATAAATCCGCAGGCAGCGAACTTTGCCGAGGCGGGCATGCCTTGATAGAACGGGCTGACGCCCAGTTCGTCGAAGACGGGGATGTAGTTCAGGTTCTCTGTAAACCACGTCTCCAGACCGCTTCCCATGAACGATTCGCTCACGGCATACCACTTCACGCAGGCTCCGATGAGCATGACGGCTGCTGAGAGAACAGCGGTAAATCGTACGCCCATCTTGTCGAGGATGATACCTGCGAAGATGAGGAAGAACACGAAAACGTTGAGGAACACCTCTGAACCCTGCATTGTGCCGAAGGCCGTCGAGTCCCAGCCGCGCGTCTCCTGCATCAGGTCCTTGATGGGAGAGAGGATATCCATAAAGATGTAGCTGCAGAACATCGCTAGAGCGAGCAACAGCAAAGCGGTCCACCTCATACCGGCAGAGTCGCGTAATGTCTTTTGAATAGTTTGGTTCATTGTATCTTTTAGTTTGTTATTTACCGATTGTTTATTCCCATACTGGGAACATGAAGTTCCCACGCTGGGAACGTTATGTTCCCAATGTGGGAATATCAGGTTTACTTATTTCAGCCAGCGGTCCAGCCAATTGAAGAAGGTCCTTTGCCACAGCACACCGTTCTGGGGCTTCAGCACCCAGTGGTTCTCATCAGGGAAGATGAGCAGCTCTGCTGGCAGTCCCTTCATGCGGGCTGCATTGAATGCCGACATACCTTGGGTATAGTTGATGCGATAGTCCTTCTCTCCGTGGATGCAGAGGATGGGCGTATCCCAGTTCTCAACATACTTGTGAGGCGAGTCGTGATAAGTCTTCTTGGCATTGGGCAACTGTGGACGATGCCAGTAAGCCTCGTCGTACTCCCAGTTGGAGAACCAATTTTCTTCAGTCTCCAGATACATGGCAGCGAGGTTGAAGGCGCCATCGTGAGAGATGAAGGCCTTGAAGCGCTTGTCGTGGTGGCCAGCGAGATAGTACACGCTGAAGCCTCCGAACGATGCACCCACAGCACCAAGCTTGTCTTTATCAACATAAGGCAGGTTGTTGGCTGCATCATCGATAGCCGAGAGATAGTCGTTCATGCACTGACCTGTCCAGTCGCCACTGATTTCCTCCAGCCACTCCTGACCGAATCCAGGCAGTCCACGACGGTTGGGAGCCACGATGATATAGCCGTGAGCAGCCATAATGAAGAAGTTCCAACGATAGCTCCAGAACTGAGACACAGGACTTTGCGGACCTCCCTCGCAGAAGAGCAGGGTGGGGTACTTCTTCGTCTCGTCAAAGTTCGGGGGCAGGATAATCCATGTGAGCATATCTTTGCCGTCAGTGGTCTTCACCCAACGCTGCTGAATGGTGGGCTTGGCCAGCTGATCAAGGATGTGCTTGTTCTCAAAAGTGAGCTGATTGACGGTTGTCTTCTCAGGCTTTTTGAAGTTGGGCGTCACGATATACAGGTCTGCGGGAGCCGTGAAGCTGTGGCGCTCCATCAGCAGCTGCTTACCGTTGTTCATCAGACTCAAGGAGCCAAAGTCGGCCCAAGTGTCTGTCATTTGCTTGAGCTCTCCCTTCCAATTGACAGCGTAGAGGTTCTCTGTAGCATGCCAGACACCAATGAAATAAATCATGGCATCCTTGTTGTCGCTCCACACAAAGGCATCGACGTTGGAGTCAAACGACTCTGTCAGGTATTTCTTCTCACCTGTTGCTAAATCATAGCAGCACAGACGGTTACGGTCTGCTTCATAGCCGTTGCGCTCCATCGAGAGCCAGGCTACATATTTGCCATCGGGCGAGAACTGCGGGTTCTGGTCATAACCCACATTGTTGACAAGATTCTCCTTGGCATTTACCTTCTGGTACTTCATTGTAGTGGTCGGATCGATCTCCGGCTCGACGTATCCTTCAGGCTTGCAGAGGTTCTTGGTTTCGCGCGTACCTATTATATATAAATAGATGTCGGAATCTGTGGAGATGGAGTAGGCCAGACCTGTCTTCTTACGACAAGTATAGGCTATCGACTTTGAATCAGGACTCCATGCGAGTTGCTCGATGCCTCCGAAGGGTTCCATCGGACATTCGTAGGGTTCGCCCTCAAGGATGTCGATGCCATCCTTGATGCCTTCCTCTGTGACATCAGCCACAAAGGGATGTTGGATGCTCTCCACATAGTGGTCCCAGTGGCGATACATCAGGTCTGTCACCAGACGGCCCGTAGCCTTTGGCAGGTCCTCAGGGTTCTTCTGGATCACCTCGTTGAACTCTATAGGGTGGAGCAGGATGACCTTTGAACCGTCTGGTGAGAACTTGAAACCCTCGATATTCTTTTTTGTGTTCGATATCTGCTTGCGGTTTGTGCCGTCAGCATTCATAGTCCAGAGTTGACCTCCAGACAGGAAAGCGATCTTACCATTCAGCCAAGTGGGGTCGGTCTCAGACTTTGTACCTGTGGTCAATGTCTGTTGTCCTGTGCCATCGGCATTGATAATGGCAATCTTCTGCTGACTCTTGTTGGCTTTCACGCTATAGTAGCCTATCTGATAAACAATCTTGCTACCGTCGGCATTAGCCTCTGCAGTACCAATACGTCCCATCGCCCAAAGAGCCTCTGGGGTCATCAGGTTACTACTGAGTTGGATGTTCTGCTTACCGATTTTCATGTCGTCCTGAGCTTGGGAGGTTAGGGGGAGTAGGGTAAGGAGGGCGAGTAGGGTGATAGTCTTTCTCATATCGTTATTTCTTTTGTTGGTTCTGACGTTGACGCTGCAGTTCCTCTGCCTGCTTCTGCATAGCAGCGAGGCGGGAGGCAAGGCCGCTGGTCTTCTTGGTGGGGTTGTTCTTGTTCTCCTTGTACTTAGCCTCGAGGATGGCGAGGAGCTTCTCGTCGTTGGTGGTCTTGCGGAGGGTCCACATGATGGCTGCTGAGAAGAACAGGGAGATGAAGTAATAGAAGTTCAGACCACTGGAGTAGTCGTTGAACATGAAGAAGAACATGATGGGCATGAGGTACATCATCCACTGCATCATCTTCATCTGCTCAGCCTGCTGACCAACCATCTGATCCTTCTGCTGGCGCATGGTCATATAGCTGTAGAGCACATTCGATACGCAGAAGAGCACACAGGTCAATGAAAGGTGATCGCCAATACCCCAGATATTTGTGCCCCATTCGATGATGGGATCGTAGGTCGAGAGGTCTTCAATCCACATGAACGACTCACGACGCAGTTGGATGGCATTAGGAACGAAGAAGAACATGGTCATCCAGATGGGGAACTGGATGAGCATAGGCAGACATCCTCCGAGGGGTGAAACACCATATTGTGAGTACATCTGCATCATAGCCTGCTGCTTCTTCATGGCATCCTCTGGCTTGTTGTATTCCTTCGTGGCCTCGTCGCGTTTCGGCTTCAGCACACGCATCTTGGCAGATGACATGTAGCTCTTCTTCACCATCGGGAAGGTGATGACCTTCAGCAACA
>JAEEGL012790719.1_pt1 | contig 29457 bp, 21 predicted proteins | sample 9134231 | NCBI WGS metagenome assembly JAEEGL01 (sample SAMN16246548, study PRJNA631951) | gut metagenome | biome: gut microbiome; feature: rumen; material: fiber-attached | host: Bos | place: Iran: Karaj | collected 2018-10
CCGAGGAGCCCGCTGCACAGCCCGATCCCGACAACGCCGAGGAGCCCGCTGCACAGCCCGATCCCGACGACGCCGAGGAGCCCGCTGCGGAATCCGATCCCGACAACGTGGAGGAGCCTGCTGCGGAATCCGATCCCGACAACGCCGAGGAGCCCGCTGCGGAATCCGATCCCGAGAACGCTGAGGATCCCGTCGAGGATGTCGTCGAGCCTGAAACCGCGAATGACGCGGAACCTGTTGCGATTGTGACGCAGCCCCAGAGCGTGGAGGCGGAAGCCGGTACGGAAGTCAGCTTTACGGTGGTGGCAAGCTCTGCGACTTCCTATCAGTGGTACTTCAGCCGCAACGGCGGTACCTCCTGGACGAGAGTGTCCCGTACCAGCACCACGCTGTTTGGAGGCACTTCCGACACCCTGTCCTTCACCCTTGACAGTGCCCGTGAGCTGACTTACAAGTGTGTTGTCAGCAACAGCACGGGTTCTGTGGAAACCCAGCTCGTGACAGCGAGCATTCTTGTGACTGATCCGCCCGTGATCGTGAATCAGCCCAGCAGCATCCAGGCTGAGGAAGGAACGCATGTTTTCCTTGTCGTAACAGCCAATGATGCAACGGGGTATCAGTGGTACTTCAGCCGCAATAACGGCTCCTCCTGGACAAAGGTGTCTGCGAGCAGCAGCACACTGAAAGGCGGAAAAACCAACACCCTGTCTTTCACGCTTGATGCAGGCAGAGCGCTGACTTACAAGTGCGTAGTCAGCAACGATGCCGGTTCCGTGGAGACCCAGGCGGTGACGGCGAGCATTCTTGTGACGGATCCGCCGGTGATCGTAACCCAGCCGAAGAATGTCCTTGTTGAGGAAGGTACGGAAGTATCCCTTACGGTTTCTGCCACCGGAGCGTCGGATTACCAGTGGTATTTCAGCCGGAACAAGGGTTCCACCTGGACGATGGTCCGTACTTCCAGTACCACGCTGCATGGCGGCAACACCAAGACCCTGTCCTTCACGCTTGACAGCGACCGCGCGCTGACCTACAAGTGCGTTGTCAGCAATCCCGCCGGTTCTGTGGAAACGCAAGCGGTGACGGCAACCATTCTCGCCTATCCTGAAATCATCACCCAGCCGCAGAGCGTTGAAGCTGAAGAGGGTACGGAAGTCTCCTTCACGGTGGTCAGCTCTGCAGGGGCTTCCTATCAGTGGTATTTCAGCCGCAATGGCGGTACCACCTGGACGAGAGTGTCCCGTACCAGCACCACGCTGCACGGCGGCCTCACTGCAACCTTGTACTTCACCATGGGCGACAGCCTGGCGCTGACCTACAAGTGTGTTGTCACCAACTCGCTTGGTTCTTTGGAATCCGATGTGGTGACAGCGACCGTTGCTTCGTCGAATCCCCCGGTGATTCTGACACAGCCCGAAAGCGTTGAGGCGGAAGAAGGGACAGAGGTCAGTTTCACGGTTGCGGCAACCGAGGCGACATCCTACCAGTGGTACTTCAGCCGCAATAAAGGCGCCAGCTGGACCAAGGTTTCGCGTACCAGCAGCACGCTGCACGGCGGTGTCACCGAAACCCTGTCCTTCACGCTGGACGAAGGCCGTGCGCTGACCTACAAGTGCATTGTCACCAATTCGCATGGCAGTGTGGAGACGCAATCTGTGACAGCTACCATCTATGTCCCTGTTTCGAACCCGGTGATCGAGACAGAGCCGGTAAGTGTTGAGGCTGAGGAGGGCGATCCTGTCACCTTCACGGCGGTCATCACCGATGCGGATACGCTCCAGTGGCAGTACAGTGCTGACGAGGGAGCAACCTGGGCAGACATCACCGACTCCGCCTTCACGGGCGCTCAGACCGGTACGCTCTCCTTCACCGCCAGCGCAGAGACGGCTGCATGGCAGTACAAGTGCGTGGCTACCAACGAAGGCGGCGCAGCGGAAACCCAGGCTGTAACCCTTACCATCGTGGTACCCGACATCGTGATCGACGATGTCACGTACAGAGCGCTGACCGACACAACGGTTTCCGTTGTCGGCTATGCGGGCACCAGTGCCGCTCTGACCATTCCCGCCAAGGTCACCAGCAGCAAAGGAAAGGAATACAACGTGACGATGATCGGTGCCGATGCCTTTGCCAACAACACCAGCATTAACAGCATCAGCCTGCCCAACAGCATCGAGGTGATCGGTGCAAGGGCCTTCAAGGGCTGTTCGAACCTGAGCACCATGACCAATCACGACTGACCCTGACACACCATGGAGTCACGATCTCCATGGTTCCAGCCAGGACGGGGCTGACGGGCGCTGCCTGTCAGCCCCGTATCATTTCTTTTCAGCTTTCCGTGACAGACTGTGGAATGAAGAAAAGAGAGCATGTCATGAAATGCTGTACGCATGATTTTACTCCCGGATCAAGTCTGCCTGTGGAAACCCCACGCCGCTCAGCAAGAAAAGAAGGGCTTTGCAAGAATGGATATCGATTTCGCAGAGATCACCGCCTGCGGGGAATCCTGTGTTACCTGCGCCAAGCGGTCCGACGGTTCCTGCATAGGCTGCCTTGCCGCCGACGGCAAGGTGCCGGAATGGGCAGAGTCGGGCGGATGCCCGGTCCACGCCTGCTGCAAAACGCACAGGGCACGCTTTTGCGGGGTGTGTTCCGTGTTTCCCTGTGCTGATCTGGAAAGGATGATCCATTGGGTTCCGGATGCAGTGGACAAGCACCGCCGCCTCGCTGAACAATACCGTGCAGCGCAGCGGCAGCATGGGGAAAAAGCCCTGTCGACGCACAGAACCGCCGAAAATAGACCGCAGTCTCATTCCATTTTGGAAACACTGCAGCCATCGGCGCAACCCGGAAGAAGGTGAAATGCTTTGGAATCCAGGCAAAAGGGCTATAGCCTGAAAATCTCCGAACGGCAGTGGAATCTCCCGGACAAGGGAGAACTGGAGAGCCGCCGGGAGGAGACTTTCATCGATGACATCATTCAAAAGGATCATATTCAAAGAAAACTCCTGGAACACCTGGATGGGATCCATACGGTGTTTGACGGAGGGGCCGGCTGTGGCAGGTTCTCCATTCTTCTGGCCAGGCAAGGCTGCCATGTGACGCATTTCGACATCTCACAGCCCATGATCGACAAGGCCAGGGAATTGGCAGAGAAAGAGGGTGTCCTGGAACGGATCACCTTTGTGAAAGGAGCGCTGGAGGATCTCAGTGCTTTCCCGGACCACGGGTTTGACCTTGTCATCTCCTTTGATGCACCGATCTCTTACACATGGCCTCATCAGCGCCATGTCATCGGTGAGCTTGTCCGCATGGCCGGCAAAAGGATCATGCTGAGTGTCTCCAGCCGGCTGGGGTCCCTGCCTTATCTGGCCAATCCCATCCAGAAGACACAGTTCATTCTGGACGAGCATGCGGAGGATCCCTTTGTCCAATGGTGCGTGACGAACCGGCAGACGATGATAGATAACTTCCGTTTCGACGGGGAGGCGGTGGAAAAACTCTGGCAGGATGGCCTGATGGGCGGTGAGGCTGAGATCGCAGAATTCGAGAAAGGAGGCACGCCATGGTGCATCACCTATGCTTTCATGCCGGACGAACTGGAGGGCATCCTGAAGGGATACGGGGTGAAAAACATCTCCCTGAGCGGGCCGGGAGCCTATGGAAGAACCATTCCGCGGGAAATCCTGCTGCGGATCATGAAAGACCCGCAGCAGCGGGAGGCTTTTCTGGCGTTCTGCTATCGCTTTGATTCGAATCCCTATGTGTGCGGCTTTGGGAAGGACAATCTGTTCGCGATGGGGGAGATATAGAACAGAGATCCGGGGCCGATGGGCAAGGCTTTCTCCGTTCCGCCGGATACGGTGTTTCCACAGCAAAAGGGACTCCGGCTGCCGTGACAGACAGATCGCGAGTCTCTTTGTTATTCTATGCAAATTGTGTCCCCGTTTATTGTTCTCTCTGCGCTTTCAGGCGAGCAAGATACCGCTCCAGCGCGTCTTCCCAGGAGGGGAGAAGGGAGAAGCCGGCTTCCACGAGGCTCTTTTTGCTGAGCCTTGAATTCAGCGGACGCTGAGCCGGGGTGGGGTAGGCAGAGCTGGGAATAGATTCGACTTTGCACCGGAGTCCCGCACCGGCAAAGATGCTGCGTGCAAAGACGTCCCAGGAGCACTCTCCCTCATTGGTGGCGTGGTAGATTCCATACCGGTCAGTCTGGATCATCCGGCAGAGCAGCGGCGCGAGATCCGCCGCGTAGGTAGGGCTGCCCACCTGATCGCAGACCACCCGGACAGAACTGCGCTCCTGTCCCAGTCTCAGCATGGTGCGGACAAAGTTCTTTCCCATGCCATACAGCCAGGATATCCGGACAATGAAGTAGCGGCTCATCAGGCTCCGGACAGCCTCCTCGCCCTGCAGCTTGCTCAGGCCATAGACGTTCAGCGGTCTCGGTCTGTCCGTGGTCTCATAGGGGGTGAAGCCCTCCCCGGGAAATACATACTCGGTGGAAATATAGCAGAGCTTGGCACCGACAGACAGGGCAGCCCGGACCAGGTTCAGGGTGCCGATGGCATTGATCCGGCAGCACTTGCCGGGCTCCTGCTCCGCGAGATCCACAGCCGTGTATGCGGCGCAATGGATGATGGCATCCGGCTGCGCGCTGCGGACAAACGCCATGACCGCCTGTCCGTCGCAAAGGTCAAAGTCTTCCACATCCACCGGGAAACAGGGGATCCGCAGCAGGCGCAGCTGGGCTGTGATTTCCTGTCCCAGCTGGCCACGGGCTCCTGTCACCATCACTTTCATGGGTTACTCCTCCATACGTGCAGCAGGTCGGACTCAGTCGCTGCTCCCCTGGTTTCTCCAGGCTCTCGCACGGTCTCCGGCGCTGAGGACACGCTTGCGCATCCGCAGATTCTTGGGGGTGACTTCCAGCAGTTCGTCGTCGTCGATGAATTCCAGGCACTCCTCCAGGCTGAGGGGGTGAACGGACACCAGCCGAAGGGCGTTCTCCGAGGCGGAGGCATTGCGCATGTTGGTGACGTGCTTCTGTTTGCAGACGTTGACCACCAGGTCGCCGGGGCGGGCGTTCTGTCCGACGATCATGCCCTCGTAGACTTCCACCTGGGCGCCGATAAAGAGGGTGCCGCGCTCCTGGGCGTAGAACAGGCCATAGGAGTTGGAGGTGCCGGCCTCATGGGCCACCAGCGCGCCCATGTTCCGATGGGGGATATCGCCGCGGACAGGGTCGTACTTCTCGAAGACGGCGCTCATGATGCCCTCGCCCCGGGTGTCCGTCATGAACTCGCTGCGGTAACCGAAGAGGCCTCTGGAGGGGACCAGGAACTCCAGCCGCACCCGGTCGCTGCCGGACATATGCACCAGTTCGCCCCGGCGGCGGCCGATCTTTTCGATGACGGCGCCGGCGCTGGCCTGGGGCGTATCCACCACCAGGCGCTCAATGGGTTCGCACTTGACGCCGTTGATCGTCTTGTAGATGACCCTGGGCTTGCTGACGGCGAACTCATAGCCCTGACGGCGCATGTTCTCGATGAGGATGGAAAGGTGGAGCTCACCGCGGCCGCAGACTTCGAACGCATCCGTGGAATCCGTCTCGTTGACCCGGAGGGAGACGTCTGTCTGAAGCTCCCGCATGAGGCGTGCGCGCAGATGGCGAGAGGTCACGTACTCGCCCTCCCGGCCGGCAAAGGGGCTGTCATTGACGGAGAACGTCATGGTCACAGTCGGCTCGGAAATCTTCACAAAGGGGAGTCCCTCCACGCAGGCGGGATCACATACGGTGTCGCCGATGGAGAGGTTTTCCAGGCCGCTCATGGCCACGATGTCGCCCATGCTGACCGACTGGGCGGGCACCCGCTTCAGGGCGTCGAACTGATACAGGCCGGAGAGGCGGAACTGGGGAGAAGTCTTGCCGCTCTCCAGGTTGGTATAGACAACCTGCATGCCCTCCCGGAAGCTGCCCCGGGTGATGCGGCCCACGCCGATGCGGCCCACATAGTCGGAATAATCGATGGTGGAGATCAGCACCTGGGCCGGTCCGTCCGGGTCTCCCTCGGGGGCGGGGATGTACTTCAGGATGCTGTCAAACAGGGGCTGGAGGTCCTCGCCGGGCTGCTCCAGATCCAGCGTGGCGGTGCCCCGCCGGGCGGAAACATAGAGGATGGGGTTGTCCAGGGTGCTCTCATCCGCCTCCAGATCGATGAGCAGATCCAGGATCTCACTGACCACCTCATCGCAGCGCGCGTCGGGACGGTCGATCTTGTTGACTACGATCAGCACCTTCAGTTTGAGATCCAGCGCTTTCTGCAGCACAAAACGGGTCTGGGGCATAGGGCCCTCAAAGCTGTCCACCAGGAGCAGCACGCCGTCCACCATCTTCAGCACCCGCTCGACCTCTCCGCCGAAGTCCGCATGGCCGGGGGTGTCCACGATGTTGATCTTGTGTCCGCGATAATGCACCGCCGTGTTCTTCGCCAGGATGGTGATGCCCCGTTCCCGCTCGATATCCCCCGAGTCCATGACGCGATCCACGGTCTGCTGGTTCTCGTGATAAGCGCCGCCCTGTTTGAGCATTTGATCCACCAGCGTGGTCTTGCCATGGTCTACGTGCGCAATAATGGCAATGTTGCGAATGTCTTCCCGAATCAAGTTCTCTCCTCCTCACACCACGGGCCAGCCCTTGGCCCGTCCCTGCCTGTGCCTTTGCAAACAAGCTTTTCAATTATAATGAAGGGATAGGATGCTGTCAAGCAAAATCAGGAAAGAAACGCAAGCCGTGGGCAAGGATGGACAAAAAGAAACCCGGCGTTCATCCACCGTTTGATTTGCGGCGGATGAAGAAGGCCGGGTATGCCGGGCGCCTGGCTCAGCGCCAGATCTGATAGATACCGCATTTCAGGTACTGCGTCTCCGGCGCCGCGGGGAGGATGGGATGATCCCGTCCCTGGGTGCGGAATTCGATCTGCCGAAGCTGCACCCTGGCGTCCTGTGCGGCTTCCCGGACGATATCCTGAAAGAGGTCGGGATGGATGTGCTGGGAACAGGAACAGGTGATGAGGATCCCGCCGTCGGGGAGCATTTTCATGGCCCGCAGGTTGATCTCCTTGTAGCCTCTCTTGGCACTGTCCACGGCGGAGCGCGTTTTGGTAAAGGCGGGAGGATCCAGGATGATCACATCATACTGCTCGCCGTCCCGGCTAGCCTGACTCAGCAGGTCGAAAGCGTTGGCTTCCACAAACCGGACACGGTCCGTCAATCCGTTCAGCCGGGCGTTCTCCGTGGCAAACGCACAGGCATAGGCGGAAATGTCCACACCCGTTACTTCAGCGGCACCGTAGTGCCCGGCATGCAGGGCAAAACTGCCCGTATGGGTGAAGCAATCCAGCACCCGTTTCTCCCTCACAAACGTGGCAATGGCAGCGCGGTTTTCCTTCTGATCCAGGAAAAACCCGGTCTTCTGGCCTTCCTTGACGTCCACCAGAAAACGAACGCCGTTCTCCACCATCTCGACCCGGTCCGGGACGTCCCCATAGAGCACGCCGGTGGTCTCCTCCAACCCTTCCAGCCGCCGGACCGGAACATCATTGCGCTCATAGATGCCGCGGGGGTGCAGCTCCTCCACCAGCGCATCGACGATGGTCTGTTTATACCGCTCCATGCCCAGGGCCAGGCACTGCATCACCAGCACGTCCCCAAAGCTGTCCACGATCAGTGCAGGCAGGCGGTCGCTCTCCGCAAAAACCAGGCGGCAGGAGCGAAGATCGGCAAAGGTTCTGCGGTAGTCAACGGCTTCCCGGACGCGCCGCCGGATGAAGGCTTCATCAATGGGCTCCTGTCTCAGGCTCATGACCCGAAGGGCGATCTGGGAAGCGGGATTGTAGTAGGCCATGGCCAGGAAGCGCCCCCTGGACGCATGAACAGACACGACATCCCCCGCGGACACGCTTCCCTCGATCCGGGCTATATCACTGCGAAAGACCCACGGATGACCCGCGAGCACCCGTTTCTCCTTGCCGGGAAGCAGGATTGCCTTGGCCACGCTCATTCCTCCCGTTTCTCCACAATTCCGGATGTGAGCTGCGTCTGTGCTTCATCTTCGACCGGAGCAGGGGAGGCCGCGGGCTCCTCCGCCTGATCTGCCTTCAGGATCTGCATGAACTCCTCGCCGGTGATGGTCTCCCGCTCCAGCAGATAAGCGGCCAGCTTGTGCAGTTTCTCCTCATTGGCTTCCAGAATGTCCCTAGCGCGCCGGTGGGCGTCGGAGATGAGCTCCACCACCTCCTGGTCGATCCGGGCCGCGGTCTGCTCGGAACAGACCAGGGAGGAATCCCCGCCCAAGTAGGCATTTTGGAGGGTGCTCAGGGCTGTCATGCCGAAATGGTCACTCATGCCCAGCCGGGTGATCATGGTCCTGGCCAGCTTGGTGGCCTGTTCGATGTCATTGGCGGCACCGGAAGTCACCTGATGGAAGATCAGCTCCTCCGCGGCACGGCCGGCGGTAAGGGTGGTGATCTTGTTGAGCAGCTCTTCCCGGCTCATGAGGTAGTGCTCATCCTCATCCACCTGCATGGTATACCCCAGGGCACCGGAGGTCCGGGGGATGATGGTGATCTTGTGCACCGGCGCGGAGTCCTTCTGCATCGCGGCCACCAGGGCATGACCGATCTCATGGTAGCTGACGATTTCCTTCTCCTTGGGGCTGATCACCGCGCTCTTGCGCTGATAGCCGGCCAGAACGGTCTCGATGGCCTCCTCCAGGTCCCGCTGGGAAACCCGGTCCCGGCCTTCCTTCACCGCCATCAGGGCCGCTTCGTTGATGATATTGGCCAGCTCCGCGCCGGAGGTACCGGAGGTGGCCAGGGCGATGGCCCGGAAATCCAGATGGTCGTCGGTTTTCACCGCCTGGGCATGCACACGGAGAATGGCCTCGCGTCCGGCCAGATCCGGCAGTTCCACAGGGATCCGCCGGTCGAAGCGGCCCGGACGGAGCAGCGCCTGATCCAGGCTCTCCGGCCGGTTGGTGGCCGCCAGGATGACCACACCCTTGGAACCGTCAAAGCCATCCATCTCGGTGAGCAGCTGGTTCAGGGTCTGCTCCCGCTCGTCGTTTCCGCCGAAGCCGGTGCCGCTTTCCCGTTTTTTGCCGATGGCGTCGATCTCATCAATGAAGACGATGCAGGGCGCCTTCTCCTGGGCCTGTTTGAACAGATCCCGGACGCGGGCGGCGCCCATGCCCACAAACATCTCCACGAATTCCGAGCCGGAGATGGAGAAAAAGGGCACGTTGGCTTCACCGGCCACCGCCCGCGCCAGGAGGGTTTTGCCGGTCCCGGGAGGGCCCACCAGCAGAGCGCCTTTGGGCAGGCGGGCGCCGATTTCGGCATATTTCTTGGGATCATGAAGGAAATCCACGATCTCCTTCAGGGCCGCTTTGGCTTCATCCTCGCCGGCCACATCCGCGAAACTCTTGCCGGACTGGGCCTCCACATAGATCTTGGCATTGCTTTTCCCGAAGGACATCACGCCGTTGTCGCCCATGTTCTTGCTGAGCGCCTTCATGGCAAAGTGGCCGATGATCATAAAGAAGGCCAGGGGAAGGACCCAGGACAGGATGAAGGCGAGAATGGGGGAGGCCTCCTCGGGGATCACCTGGGAGAAGGTCACGTTTTTCTTGTAGAGCAGGGCGACAAGATCAGGGTCATTGATCCGTCCTGTCTCAAACAGCCCTTTTTCCGAATGATTCGCTGCGGTGATCTGGTCGCTCTGAGGGACCTTTGCGGTGAACAGAATGGTGGTGTCCGACAGCTGGACTTCCTCCACAACGCCCTTTTCCACCATGGCCAGGAAATCGTTGTAAGCCACGCTGACCTTCTGTCTGCTGGTCAGGCTGGGAACCAGGAAAAGGTTGAGGGCCAGAATGATGGCCAGCACGATCAGATAATAAAATATCACCGGTTTCTTTGGCGGTTTGATATCGGTATTCACAGGATCATCTCCTTTCGTCCGCATTGACATTCGCAGACCTTGACATTATAATGTTTCAGCAAGGAAAAATCAATCTCCGTGAGAGTCAATCGAACGATGTTCATGGATTGTTCATCTTGTTTTCCGGAGAGGGGACACCACAGGAGGGCGGAGGTACAATGAACGTTTTTCAGCGCATTACCGGGCACATGGAGGAACTGCTTGCCTTTGCACTGCGTCATGGCCTGATCGAGGAGACGGATCTCCCGTATCACCGGAACCTGCTGCTGGATCTGTTTCATATGGATGCGCCGGAGGATCAGACAGACGGAGACAGGACGGGGGAGGAACTCCCCGCGACCGCCGCCCCGCTGCTGCGGAAGCTCTGCGATGACGCCCTCGCACTGGGAATGGACGTCCACCCGGAGCTCTTTTCCGCCAGGCTCATGGGCTGTGTAACGCCCTCACCGGCGGAGGTTCGCCGGGCTTTCCAGGATCATCTGGAGCAGGAAGGCCCCCAGGCGGCCACGGACTGGTTCTATCAGCTGTGCCGGGACTGTGACTACATCAAGGTGGACGCCATCGCCCAGAACATCCGGTATTTTGCCCAGACCCGGGTGGGGGAACTGGAAATCACCATCAACCTGTCCAAGCCGGAGAAGGATCCCCGGGAGATCGCCAAACTGAAAAACGCCCCCTCGGTGGGCTATCCCCGCTGCATGCTCTGTGTGGAAAACCCCGGCTACGCGGGACGGCTCAATTTTCCGGCCAGACAGAACCATCGGATGATCCCTCTGTCCCTTTGCGGGGAGACCTGGTATCTGCAGTATTCCCCGTATGCCTATTATGATGAGCATATCATTGTGCTGGATCAGCGGCATGTGCCCATGCAGATCGACGAGGCCACCTTCCGGCGTCTCTTTGCCTTTGTATCACAGTATCCCCACTATATGCTGGGCAGCAACGCCGATCTGCCCATCGTGGGCGGCTCCATCCTGAATCACAACCACTTTCAGGGGGGCCGCTATGTGTTCCCCATGGACCGGGCAAAGGTCCTGCTGCCGATGGAGACAGCGGATCCGGCAGTGCAGGCCGCCATCCTGGACTGGCCCATGTCCACCCTTCAGCTCACCGGACGTGAACCGGAACGCCTGACAGAGATGGCGGTGCGGGTACTGGAAGCCTGGCGTGAATGGAGCGATCCGGCCTGCGGCATCCTGGCCCGCGAGGAGGACGGCACGCCCCACAACACCATCACGCCCATCCTCCGCCGGCGGGAGGACGGGTTCTGGCAGCTGAACCTGGTGCTGCGGAACAACCGCTGCAGCGAGGCGCATCCTTTGGGGATCTTCCACCCCCATGCGCCGCTGCACCATATCAAGAAGGAGAATATCGGTCTCATTGAGGTGATGGGTCTGTTCATCCTGCCTGGGCGGCTGAAGACAGAGCTGGCCCTCCTGGTGCCCTTCCTCACCGGGGAAAGACCCATGGAGCCGCCTGCGGCCGGGGATCCTTCTGAGAAGCACTATGAATGGATCCGGGAGATCATGGCCCGCAGGGGACCGGTTGAGACAGCGGCAGAGGCGGAGGAGATCCTTCGCCGCGAGGTGGCCGACGTCTGCGCACAGGTGCTGATCGATTGCGGCGTATACAAGCAGGATGACCGGGGGAGAGCAGGCTTCCTGCGCTTCCTGGAATCCCTGTCCATCATGCCGATGGTCTGAGCATGCAGCGCAAGAGCCCGGGGGAGAGAGGCGTTCACTCTTCCTCCGGCTTTTTTCGTCCGCTCCTGCGGTGCCTGACATAGGTCCCCGATGGGACTTCTGATTCAGGGACGCCGGAAGCGGGCTCCTGCGGAGGCGGCGCTGCTGCATCCTGCGGGGATGCGGACGAGTTTTTCATGTCCATGGCGGCTGCCGCGGTCAGAGAAGGAGCATCGGAGGACGGGGGAGCGGAGGAAACCGATCCGGATGGGGGAGGCGTTTTTGTTCCTGTATCCGCTTCCTGCGCAGTCAGATGCACGTGGGAGGCAACCGTGCGCCGTCTGGCATCGCTCATGTCCGCATAGTGCTTCCTGGTGGTGTCCACCGAGGTATGCCCCAGCGCGTCCGCCACCAGGTAGATATCGCCTGTCTCCTGGTACAGCTGGGTCGCAAAGGTGGACCGCAGCTTGTGGGGACTGATCCTCCGCTTCAGCGGAGCAGCTATTTTTGCGTATTTTTTGACCATATTCTGGACGGCACGCTGGGTCATGCGCTTCCTCTGGATGGAGAGAAAGAAAGCTTCCTCGTGGCCGGGTACGGTTTCCACCTTCATCCGTTCGTCCAGGTAGGTCAGCAGCGCGTCCGCCACCTCCTGGTTGAAATAGAGCATCACCTGATTGCCGCCCTTCCGTGTAACCAGAAAGGCATTCTCCGTGAAATCCACATCCTCCAGGTTGATCCCGACGCATTCCGAGACCCGGATCCCCGTACCGAGAAACAGCATCAGCATGGCGTAGTCCCGGCTGGCTGTCAGCTTCTGGTATTTCTGCTGTCTGTCCGTGAGGCCGTCGCCGGTGGCCGCACCGTGCAGCAGATGCTGGACCTCCTCACGGGACAGCAGCAGGATCGGTTTCTCATGGATCTTGGGCAGAGAGATCAGGCTTGTGACATTGGATGGGATCCGCTGGGCTTTGAACAGATACTCATAAAAGGCCCGGATGGAGCACAGCTTCCGCTTGATGGCCACTTCATGGTTGGTAAAGGCGCGGGCATTTTCCGGATCATGCTCGTCCTCCCGGACATAGAAGGTCAGGTACTCCGTATAGGCTGTCAGGTCGGCGATGGTCAGTGCAGAAAGATCATCGTCCGTGAGGAATCTGGGCTCCTTGTCTCCGAAGGCGACCCGTTCGGCGTGCAGGAAGCCGAAAAACGTTCGAAGATCCATGGCATAGGCCAGCCGTGTAAAGGTCCCGTTGACCGTGGCGATTTGACGGAGGAAATCGGAAGCAGCCTGCGGAAGCTCCCGGCAGATGTCCCGAATCATCAGAATCCGCTGCTGATCGATCTGTTCCCGGTAGGTTGAACGGGCAGAGTCTGATGGAGAATTGATTTGGTCCGGCATGTGGCGGAAAAACCTCCCTGCAAGGCTTCTGGATGGTCATACTATTCGTAAAACTATGGTTTAGCGAATAGTTTCATGTTCATATTTCTCTGTCTCCCCTTCGGATTCCTGCCGATCCGGAAACTTTTTGCCCGGCCGTCATCGATTGTATGATTACGTTGGAAAAGCGCTGCGATCACTCGTCAGCGCTTTCGCTCAGGTTGTTGATCCGGCGGTACTCCGCGATGGCCTCTCTGGCCAGCTCATCGCATCGGTTGTTCCCCGGGTTGCTGGCGTGGCCCTTCACCCAGATGAACCGGACGTTGTGCTTCCTGGTCTGCAGCAGCAGCAGCATCCAGAGGTCCTTGTTCTCCACCGGTTTCCCGTCTGACTTCTTCCACTGCTTTTTCTGCCAACTGTCCAGCCAGTGGTCGTTAAAGGCCTTGACCAAATAGCTGGAGTCGGAATACAGGACCACGTCACACGGTTCCTTCAGGGCGCCGAGTGCGCTGATGGCGGCAAAGAGCTCCATGCGGTTGTTGGTGGTTCCGGCCATGTGGCCGCTGAGTTCTTTTCTGTGGGGGCCATATTCCAGAATGGCCCCCCAGCCGCCCGGCCCCGGGTTCCCGGAGCAGGCGCCGTCTGTATAAATGGTAACATTTTTTCGCAATTGGCTCAAACTGTCCGCCTCCGATTACCGGGACATATCCCTGGACTTCTCTGCGCAGGCACGCATGGCGGCCAGCACCGCTTCCCGGAATCCCTTCTTCTCCAGCGCTGCCACAGCCTCAATGGTGGTACCCGCGGGCGAACAGACGGCATCCTTCAGCGCGGCCGGATGCGTGCCGGAATTCAGCACCATCAGCGCACTGCCCAGCACAGCCTGAGCTGCCATCTCGATGGCGGTTTTCCGGGGAAGGCCTTCCCGCACTCCCCCGTCCGCCATGGCCTCGATCAGCATGTATACATAAGCCGGACTGGATCCGCTGATGGCGATGACCCCGTCAAACATCCGTTCCGGCAGGATCACTGTCTTGCCAAGGGCGTCAAAGATCCCCCGGGCAAAGGCTACCTCATCCTCCGTGAAACTGGTCTCGGAGCAAATGGCGGTCATTCCCTCCCCCACCAGGGCCGGCGTATTGGGCATGACCCGAAGCCAGCGGGCCCCCAGCGGTTCCAGTTTTTCTTTCAGCATGCCCACCGTCCAGCCGGCGGCGATGGAGATCACCGGGCGGTCCATCAGGCAGCTTCCGCAGCCCTGGATGGCTTCCGCCAGCAGATGCGGCTTCACCGCAAAAATGATGGTCCTGCTGTTCTCACAGAGTTCCTTCTCATGCTCGTAGCAGCCCACGTCCGGCCAATCCATGGCGATGGCCTCCAGCTGCTCCCTGTTCTTGTCGCAGACTGCAAGCTGATCCGGCCGGATATACCCGGTTTCAATCAGCCCCCGCGCAATGGCACTGCCCATGTTGCCCGCGCCGATGATGCCGATCTCTCTGAGCAGTTCACTCATCGCCGACACTCCCCCGTCCTGTTTTATTCCGCTGCAAGTATAGCACATTTCCCCCATCATGTATACAGACTCCGAAGAGAAATCCGGCTGCGATCCGTTGTTTTCCTGTTTTTTCTCCGTATATCGTGCTTGTGGGAGCAAAACGAAAAACCGCACCCACAGCCGGTCAGACTGCGAATGCGGAGGAAACGGGATCAAATCACACCGTCACACCAGGCGGATCCCGGCGTCCTTCTGTTCCTGATTGTAGCGGTCCAGGAGCCTGTGGATCCGGTCGTAGGGATTGAGCAGATTGCTCAGGGAACGATTGTGGTTCAGCGTCGCGATGACGTAGGAGATGTATTTGCTCATATCCGCTTCGATGAACCAGGGGGCGTCCCGCAGCTCCTGCCGGCGGTAGGTCAGGTTCGTGGAAATCACCCGGTCGATGATCCCCTCCGCCACAGCCTTGTTGTAATCCTCGATGCCGTTGGTGAACAGGGCGAAGGTGGCTGCCGCAAAAATCCGGTTCGCCTTGCGCTTCTTCAGTTCCCGGGCCAGATCGATCACCGACTCGCCGGAGGAGATGATGTCGTCCGCCACGAAGATGTCCTTGCCCTCCACGCTGTCGCCCAGGTACTCATGGGCGATGATGGGGTTGCGGCCGTTCACGATCTGTGTGTAGTCACGGCGCTTATAGAACAGGCCGAGATCCAGCCCCAGCACAGAGGCATAGAAGATGTTCCGGTCGATGGCGCCCTCGTCGGGAGAGACGATCATGAGGTGATCCCGGTCGATCCGCAGGGTCTTGTCCTTGCGAAGGAGCGCCTTGAAGATCTGGTAGCTGGGCATGATGGACTCAAATCCGGCTGTGGGAATGGCGTTCTGTACCCGGGGATCGTGGGCATCAAAGGTGATGATGTTGCTGACGCCCATGGAGACCAGGTCCTGCAGCATCATGGCGCAGTCCAGGGACTCCCGGGAGGCGCGGCGGTGCTGCCGGCCCTCGTAGAGCATGGGCATGATCACGTTGATCCGCTTGGCTTTGCCGCCCATGGCTGCGATGGTGCGCCGCAGATCCATGTAATGCTCATCGGGACCCATGGGCACTTCCCGCCCATACATGTTGTATGTGCAATTGTAGGCACCGACATCGCAGATGATGTAGATGTCATAGCCGCGGACGGAATCCTGGATCATTCCTTTTCCTTCGCCGTTCCCAAAGCGGGGGCAGACGGTGGGGATCAGGAAGTCATGCCGCATCTCGCCGGGCGTGGTGCGCATATCCCCCACATCACTGCCGGGCTCCTCGTTGTTGTCGCGCCACTTGATCAGCCAGCGGTTGACCTTGTCGCCGAGTTCCTCGGTGCCGCGCATGGCGATCAGGCCGAGGGGCCCCACAGGATACGTCAGGAAGGACTCGCTGTTCCAGTTGCTCACAAAATCCGTCATGAGCTCAGCCTCATTCCCTTTGGATTTAGCTACGAATCTATTATAAGCGATTTCTCCACAGAAATAAAGTGTTTCTTTGGGAAGAATCAAACCTAAATCAAACATTGTCAGGGGCGGCACGGAATCATGCCAGATTGGATAATCTCCGATGCATGAAAATGCACCCCACTCGCGTGAGGTGCATCATCGGTACACATGAGAGAGGGTCACACCTGACGCGCGTGATCCCCGTACCTTCTGAGCCAGAATTCCACGGATTTCGCGTCGGCCACCACCACAGCCTGGGCGGTGGTTTCCGTCACGTGATCAAACGTCACCCGGGTGCCGAACCAGTCCAGGACATCGTTGATGTAGGCTCTTTCCACTTCGATCCGCGTTTTGACGGGCTTGCCGGTATACATGTAGGGATGCTCGTTGGTGTAGCGTTCCGTATCAAGGCTTTCCGCTGCATCGTCGACACGCTCCAGAGGCTTCACCTGGGAACGCAGTTTCTTGATATCCATGATCCGGTCCACGCGGAAATGACACAGGGTATCATACTTGTCCACATTGCAGATCAGATAGCACCGCCCGTTCACCGTGGCCAGCCGATACGGATTGATGCGGTAGAGTTTCGCCTTGCCTTCCTCGTCGGTGCGGGGGTGAAGCTTCAGGTCCACGTCATAGTTGCCGTACTTGAAGGAGACCTGCGTTCCCTCTTTGATGGCCGCCTGCAGGGTTTCCATGTTATACAGGAACTGCTGATTGGTGGGCTGTACCTTCCCTATGGCCGTGCCTGCCTTGCGGAAGGGGCCGCCCAGGGTAGCCAGACGGGCCAGCAGGTTCTCGCGCTGTTCCGCGGGGATATCAGAGCCCATGACGCAGAGCTCCAGATAGTCCAGCTCCGCGCTCTCCAAAAGATGCCCATAAAACCATCCCTTGCGGAAGAAAACAGGATACCCCGCCTCCTGCAGGTCTGCCAGATTCTTGCGGACACTTTTGCGGGTCGCCGTCAGCTGGTACTCATCCTCCAGCAGCTTCATAATTCCCGCCTGACGAATTCGATGCTCCGCGTCTGTATGATCCTTCAGTATGCCCAGGATCGCCAAGATGAGCATCTTCTTTTTCTGTGCCGGCATGGTTACACCTCGTTTCCCATATTCATGAATATTCTACATCATAAATCGTTCAGTGTCAAGGTTTATCCGCTATTCCACTTTATTATAATATCCAGATTGGTTGAGTTTCAGGCGGCATTTTACATGGATCAGCCGTTATGTGAACATTATTTCGTATTTTTTGCCGCGGCCTATGTTTGCTTTCATTTTGCATAATGTTACAATTATGGAACGTTGGTATTCAACGGATCATTCTGCGTCCTGTATGACATGCATCGTGATTCACGTGATGAAAAGCCTCCGGATGACCGGAGGCTGCAGGGCGGGCGCGTGGTCAGCGCATGCTGTAGCGATAGCAGTAGGTGAAGGTCTTTTTCAGACTGCTCACCGAGATCTTCCCGTTCCAGTTGATTTTGCAGGTCCCGCCGTTGTTGCACTCCGCGAAATATACGGTATCCTTCTCCACCCTCAGGACAAAGATCGTATGCTCGTCGTTCAGATAACGGACCACATCGCCGGGCTCCAGTCTGTCCACCACCGACCTGTCATAGGTCTTGCTGGACTCCCTCGGCATGCCGCCCCAGGTGTATTCCGCCAGGATCATGGCAAACCCGTGGCATTGATATCCGTTGCCGGAATAGTTGCAGGTAGCGCTTGAACTGCGGAAATTCTCTCCTTTGTGGGACCAGCTGTTGCAGCGGGAGGAACTGATGGTGGTGGTGCGGCCGTTGTCGAGATATACCGTGGTGACGCCCTTGACGCCATGGTTCCAATACTTTCCGTTGGGCAGCTTGTTCTTCAGGTAGTTGATCTTCTGCTGCATGGAAGCCGATGGCGTGGCGGAGTACACATACTTGGTGACTTTCCAGGTGAAGGTGTAGGTGCTGCTCTTTTTCCCGTTCTTCGCGTCAATGCGGACCTTATAGGTACCGGGTCTGCTGCCCGCCGGAACGCTGCAGGAGTAGGAGACGGAGCCCCTGCCCGTGGTCAGCACATAATTCCTGTCCTGACCGCCCACCACCTTGCCATTGCCGTCGAGAAAGCGCACACGCATGGAGGTGACGTTTTCAAAATGTATGGTCAGGGGCGCCTCATAGGTGATCTTATTATCCGATTCGGCAAACGCTTTGCCCGAGTAAACCGTCCTGTAATCCCAGGTGACAATCCATACTTTGCTGTTTCCAGCCGCCTCCGCCGAGGGCACATGGACGACCGTGATCAGGATGATCAGCGCAAAGCAGGCAATCAGCAGTGCCGCAAGCCGTCTCATCGTCATTCCTCCCCTGCTTTCTTTTCCTCAGGATGATTATATGCCATCCCCCAAAAGATTACAAGACATGGAAAAGAATTTGCAATGATGACCCTCTTGATGCAAGCTGGGTGTATGGCTTTTCCCGCGTTCACGACAAATACGGGATTTCCGGACAAAGGAAAAGCGGTACAGGGGTTGGATGCCCGTACCGCTTGGATCGTTCCATAAAGGCTTACTCTTCCTCGTCGGGGAGATCGGCGTTGTGGAAGACGTTCTGCACGTCGTCACTCTCCTCCAGAAGGTCCAGCATCTTCTGGATCTTGACAAGGTTCTCCGGATCCGTGACCGCCACCAGGTTCTGGGGGATCATCTGCACTTCCGCGGAAAGGAAGGTCAGGCCCTGCTGCTCGAGGGCTTCCCGGACGGCATGGAAGTCGGCGGGCGCGGTGTAGATCTCATAGACGTCGTCCAGCACCTTGACGTCCTCTGCGCCGGCGTCCAGGGCCATCATCATCATCTCGTCCTCATCGCTGCCCGGAGCGCGCTCCACCACGATGAGCCCCTTCTCGTCGAACATGAAGGACACGGAACCGGTGGTGCCCAGGTTGCCGTCATACTTGGCAAAGCAGTGACGGACGTCGCTGGCGGTACGGTTGCGGTTGTCGGTGATGGTCTCCACGATCACGGCCACGCCGCCGGGAGCATAGCCCTCATAAGTGATCTGCTCATACACCACATTGGACAGCTCGCCGCTGGCCTTTTTAATGGACCGCTGAATGTTGTCGTTGGGCATGTTGTTGGCTTTCGCCTTGGCAATCACATCACGGAGCTTGCCGTTGGACTCAGGGTTGGCACCGCCCTCGCGCACCGCGATGGCGATCTCCCGGCCGATCTTGGTAAAGATGGCACCGCGCGCCGCGTCCGCCTTGCCCTTTTTCGCCTGAATGTTATGCCACTTGGAATGACCAGACATCGAACTCCTCCTTAGAGATGCGAAATTATCTTGCAGCCGGAATTATAGCATTGACCCTTGCCATCCGTCAAGATTGAATTTCACGGGGTTTCGCGGGATAAGCCGCTTTCTCCGGACTCTCAGTGCTGCTCACCGCTCCGCCTGCCGCTCTGCCTTTCGCAGGAACGCTGCCATGGCGTCCACGATCACCGGTGCTTCCCGGGTGATGGTACACACATGGGGCACCTCATCAAGCCACAACGCCTGTTTCTGGCTGCTGGAAACACCATTCAGGATCACATCCGCACTGCCGGGATCAATGGTGTCATCCGCATGGCTCTGGACGGCCATCACCGGACAGGCTGCCAGGGACAGGTTCTTTCTCGCCATCTTGATCAGCTTCGACAGACCGGCCGCGCATTTTGTCGGAAAACCGCTGTAGCCAAGATCATAGCGGCTGTCCTTCAGGGCTTCCGCGGGGCTTCCTTCTCCCCAGGGCATCAGCGGATACATGGGAGCCAGCACTCCGGCCAGCGGCATCAGCTTGTTCTGTACCGCCATGGGGGCCGAGATGGCGACCGCTGCGGTGGGCAGCCCCTCCTCAGCCAGGATCAGGGAGATGACCCCGCCCATGCTCAGGCCTGCAACACTGGCGAAACGGTACCGGCGCTTCAGATTTGCCAGGGCGTCCCGGGCAGCTCCCAGCCAGTCGTTCCACCCCGTCTTCTTCATGGCCGCCACGTCCACGGCATGGCCCGGCAGATTGATGCCCTGTACCGTGAAACCTGCCTTATGCATTCCTTCACCGATCATGCGCATATGCGCCACAGAACCGGTGAATCCGTGGATCAGCAGCACGGCGTGCTCTCCGCCCTCCAGAAGAAACGGCTGCGCCAGCGGGTCGGTGAAATCTGGGTTTTTGAATTCCTTCATTTGGTCTCTCCCCCGTTTTGTCGGTTTCCGGACGCAAGAAAAGCGGCCGCGGTGCCGCTTTCCTTGTGCGCGTCGTCAGCGCATGCCCTTGTCGTAAGGGATGCCCTCTGCCTTGGGAGCCGCACTGTTCTTGGAGAAGATCACCAGCACGATCAGGGAGATGATGTAGGGCAGCATGTTGTAGACCGTGGAGGGCAGGTTCAGGCTGGCCAGCAGGTCGAAGCCCGTATACACGTTGCTCAGGGCGCGGAAGAAGCCGAAGAGCAGGGCCGCCAGGGCGATCTTGAAGGGCTTCCAGCCGCCGAAGATCATGACCGCCAGAGCCAGGAAGCCAAAGCCGGCCACGCCGTTCTCGAACTTCCACTCGGACACGCCCGCGGTGATGTAGACCAAGCCGCCAAGGCCGCCCAGCACACCGGAGATCAGCACGCCGGCATAGCGCATCTTGAAGACGTTGATGCCCACGGAGGCCGCCGCCTGGGGATGCTCGCCGCAGGCCATCAGCCGCAGGCCGAACTTGGTCTTGTAGAGCACCACATAGGACAGCACCAGCAGGATCACCGCCAGGATCATGAACCAGCTGAACTCATAGCCGTCCGCCAGCAGGAACGCTTTCTTCGCATTGATGTACTGGATGGTGGAGGAGGGGTTGTTGGGGTTCGCGGCAGTGTTGATGGCCTTCACGATCACGGTGGCAGCCGCCGTGCCCAGCAGGTTCATGGCGGTACCGACCAGCGTCTGGTCCGCCTTGAAGTGGATGGCGGCCACCGCCAGCAGCAGGGAGTAGATGAGGCCCAATATCATGGCAGCCAGGATGGAAAGCACCACCATTGCGAAGAACGGGATGCCGGCAGGCAGAGCGCTCATCATCAGGGCACCGCCCAGGGCGCCGAAGACCATGATGCCTTCCAGGCCGATGTTGATGACGCCGGAGTGCTCAGAGAAACAGCCGCCCAGAGCCACAAGCATCAGCACGCTGGTAAAGACCAGGGTATACTGAATCAGCAGGATCATGCGTCTTTACCCCCTTTATGCTTCTTCTCGATGGAAGTGTCCAGCCACTTGTTCATGGTCTGCTTGAAGAACAGCACGAAGCCGCAGAAGTAGATGATCAGGGAGGAAATCAGGTTGGAGATCTCAGCGGGATACACCTGCTTGTCCAGCTGCGCGCCGCCGTCGGTGATGTGCTGGATGAAGAAGGAGGAGAAGATGGCGCCGATGGGATGCAGGCCGCCCAGGAAGGCCGCCGCGATGCCGTTGAAGCCCATGGAGGGCACGGAAGCCTGGGTCACGGACCATTGCTCGAAATCGGTGAGGTAAAGCATGGAGGCGCCGATGCCCGCCAGGCCGCCGGCGATGGCCATGGTGACGATGATGTTCTTGCGGTCCTGCATGCCGCAGTACTTGGCGGCATACTTGTTCAGGCCGGTGGCCCGCAGCTCGTAGCCGGTCTTGGTCTTGGTCAGCAACATCCAGATGAACAGAGCAAGCACAATGGCCAGCGGGATCGCGATGCCCACATACTTGTTGTTGTTGAAGAGCTCATTCAGGCCGAGCTTGGGCAGAATGGCTCCGGGGTTGTCGGTGAGCTGGCCGCCGGCCAGGGTTTTCGACACGCTGTAGGTGTAGGGACTGGTGGGGTTCTTCACCTGGCTGAGGATCGTGTTGACCAGGTAGAGGCTGATCCAGTTCAGCATGATGCAGGAGATGACCTCGTTCACGTTGCGGAAAGCCTTCAGCGCGCCGGAAATCGCACCCACCAGGGCACCCGCCGCGATGGAGGCCAGCATGCAGGGGAACCAGCTCCAGCCCAGACCCACGGCGCAGTAGATGCAGGCGCCGGCGCCGGCCACATACTGTCCGGCAGCGCCGATGTTGAACAGGCCCACCTTGTAGGCGAAGAGCACCGAAAGGCTGCACATCAGCAGCGGCGCTGTCTTTGTCAGGGTGTTGCCCAGGTTCTTCATCTGGGTGGTGACTTTGCTGTAGTTCAGGAAGTTCTTCAGGATATCCGCGATGGCCTCGCCCGCGCCGGCCGCGTTGATGATCAGCAGGGCGATGAAGCCCACCAGCACGCCCAGCAGGATGCACAGCAGGGACGAGATCAGGGTCTGAAGCCCCTTGTTGTGAAGGATGCTGTTTCTTTCCTTTTGCATGGTTCAGTTGACCTCCTCCCGCTTGGCGCCCGCCATGTACAGGCCCATCTCTTCCGGTGTCGTGGTCTTGGGATCCAATTCGCCGACGATCTCACCCTCATACATCACCAGGATGCGGTCAGAGAGGTCCAGCACCTCGTCCATCTCCAGGGAAACCAGCAGAACCGCCTTGCCGGCGTCCCGCTGTGCCACGATCTGCTTGTGGATGTACTCGATGGCACCCACGTCCAGGCCGCGGGTGGGCTGCACCGCCACCAGCAGAGCGGGATTCTTGTCGATCTCCCGGGCAATGATGGCCTTCTGCTGGTTGCCGCCGGACATGGACCGGGCCATGGTGATGGGACCCTGGCCGGAGCGGATGTCGTACTGCTCGATCAGGTCCTCCGCGTAGGAGCGGATGGCCTTGCGGCGGAGGAAGCCGGCCTTGGTGAAGCGGGGCTCAAAGTAGGTCTGGAGGATGATGTCGTCCTCCAGGGAGTAGTCCAGCACCAGGCCGTGCTTGTGCCGGTCCTCCGGGATATGGCTCATGCCCATGATGGAGCGCTTCCGGATGGCGGTGTGGGTGATGTCCTTGCCCATCATGGTGATCTGGCCGGATACCAGCGGCTCCAGGCCTGTGAGGCCGTAGACAAACTCCGTCTGCCCGTTTCCGTCGATGCCGGCGATGCAAACGATCTCTCCGGCGCGGACCTGCAGGGACACATCCTTCACCGCATTGTTCTTGTGGACATGGGAGGCCACCGTCATGTGCTGGATGTCCAGGATCACGTCACCCAGCTTCTGGGGCTGCTTATCCACATGGAAGTTCACGTTGCGGCCCACCATCATGGCGGAGAGGTCTTCCATGGTGACGTCCTTGGTGTTCACCGTGCCGATATACTTGCCCTTGCGCAGCACGGAGCAGCGGTCGGCCACGGCCATGATCTCCGCCAGCTTGTGGCTGATGAAGAGGATGGACTTCCCCTCGGCCGCCAGGTTGCGCATGATCTGCATCAGCTCGTCGATCTCCTGGGGCGTCAGCACAGCCGTGGGCTCGTCGAAGATCAGGATGTCGTTGTCGCGGTAGAGCATCTTGAGGATTTCCGTGCGCTGCTGCATGCCCACCGTGATATCCTGGATCCTGGCATCCGGGTTGACCTGCAGACCGTAGCGCTCGCTGAGTTCGATCACCCGCTGACGGGCCTCGGACTTCTTCAAAAGACCCAGGGCGCTGGTGGGCTCCACGCCAAGGATAATGTTGTCCAGCACGGTGAAGCACTCCACCAGCTTGAAGTGCTGATGGACCATGCCGATGCCCAAAGCGTTCGCGTCGTTGGGGTCATTGATCTTGACCACCTTGCCGTCCTTCTTGATCTCGCCCTCCTCGGGTTGATACAGACCGAAAAGAACGCTCATCAGGGTGGATTTGCCGGCGCCGTTCTCTCCCAGCAGCGCGTGGATCTCCCCTCTGCGCAGCTGCAGGGTGATGTCGTCGTTGGCAATGATGCCGGGGAACCGCTTCGTGATATGCAGCATTTCAATGACGTAGTCATCCGGCCGCTGAGCTGCCGGTGCCTCATTCACGGTCTGCGTTTTCTTTTCCAGATCCAAGGCACATACCTCCTCTTCGGCTTGACTCCTCAGAGCGCACTGCTTTCCCTTTCCGGAGAGCGGCTTTCTGACAGGAACCCCCGCCCTTGGACAGGAACGGGGGCTCTTGTCAAAAAGCCAGGGGTGACTGGCACCCCTGGACAGTTTGGGAGAATTACTTCACAGTGCCGGCGTCGTTCACGACGATCTCGGTGGCGGGCATGGCGTCGATGGAGTCGGAGACGGTGATCTCACCGGCGAACATCTTGGCCACCAGCGCAGCATAGTCCTCAGCGGTGAAGGCATCGGAGAACTGGGTGGAGGGAGCGATCTGCACATAGTTCGCAGCGGGATCCTCGCCCACCAGGCCCAGGGTCTCCACCTTGCCGCCGTAGTTGGCGAAGTTGCCGTTCTTGATCTCGGTGAGCAGGGTGTTGACGGTGGCGCCCAGGCCCTTCATGGCGGAGGTCACGGTCAGGCCCTCGCTGTTGTAGGTGCTGTCGATCAGAGCAGCCTGGTCAACGTCAACGCCGATGACCTTCGCGCCCTCGACCTTCACGGCAGCCTCAGCCGCGGAGGAGTAGATGCCGCCGCCGCAGGCGAAGACAACTTCCACACCCAGGGTCTGATACCAGTTGTCCATGTAAGCGGTGATGTCGGCGTCGCCATAGAACTGGTTGCCGTAGACATACTCCACAACGACCTGATCGGCAATGCCCAGCTCAACAGCCGCAGCATTGGCGCCCTGCACAAAGCCGAAGCCATAGCGGACCACGGCGGGCACCGCCATGCCGCCCAGGAAGCCCAGGTGCTTGTAGCCCAGCTTCACGGCAGCGTAGCCGGCCATGTAGCCGCAGAGTTCTTCCTTGTAGACAGCGCAGTACACGTTGGCAGCGGGCTCAGCGCCAGCCAGGTCGCCGGCGGAGACGTCCAGCGCGACGAACATCACTTCGGGATACTCGCCCTGCACCTCAGCGATGGTCTCGCCAAAGGCGTAGCCGGGCATGATGATCACGTTGTAGCCTTCGTCATCGGCCTTTTCCACCATGGCCACACGCTCGGCGGTGGAGTCACCGGCGGGCTTGTAGTAGGTGAAGTCAATCCCGTTCTCCTGGCACCAGGCCTGAGCAGCCTCGTAGGTGGTCTGGTTGAAGGACTGGTCGGTGATATCGCCGTAGTCGGTGATCATCGCCACGCGCATGTCGTCGGCGGAAGCGATGGCCAGCATGGAGACCATCATGACCGCAGCCAGCAGAAGAGCCACAAACTTTTTCATGGTGCATTCCTCCTTTTTTTCCGGACCCGGGCGGACGATCTCTGTCCGCTCATTCCGACTCGATTATATCAGATTGATAGTCGTTTGAAAAGCCTTTTTCACAGAAAATGATTGACCAAATGATTTCCGATTGATGACAAAAGTATTGCAGATTGTCTTAATCTTCCTTGTCCAGCCGGGAAAAGCCCTCCCCCAGCGCCTCGTGCGCCTCGGTGATGAACATGAAGGCCTGGCTGTCCGCGCTGCGGACGATCTCCTTGATGGCGGGGAGCTCCGAACGGCCCACCACGCAAAGCACCACAGGCCGCTCCTCCTTGCTCCAGCCGCCCCTGGCCTGCAGGTGGGTGACGCCCCGGTTCATGCCGTGGAGGATCTGATCGCTGATCTCCTCCCATTTGGTGCTCATGATGAAACAGGCCTTGTCGGCGGTGAAGCCCACCATCACCACATCGATCACTTTGGAGGATACGGCAATACAGATCAGCGCATAAAGTGCCTCCCCGCTGCCCAGAACGATGCCGGCGGTGATCACCACCACGAAGTCCAGGGCAAAGAGGAACATGCCCACCGTGATGGAGGGGATGCGGCGATGCACCAGCCGGGCCACCATGTCCGTCCCCCCGGTGGTGGCGCCGCCGCGAAGGATCAGGCCCAGCCCGATCCCCAGCAGGATCCCGCCGAAAAGAGACGCCAGCAGGGGGTCCATGGTCATGGGCTGGAACTGCAGCAGGTCGATGGAGAGGGAAAAAAGCACCGTGGCCACCAGAGAGCGGAAGACAAACACGGGTCCCACCGATCGAAAGCCGATGAGAAACAGCGGGATGTTCATGATCAGGCTGGTGGTGCCCACCGGCCAGGCGGTAAAATGGTACAGAATGGTGCTGACACCCGTCAGACCCCCGGGCGCGATCAGGTTGGGGGTCAGAAACAGCGGATAGGCAGCGCCTCCCAGGACGCAGCCCAGCACGATCTGCAGATAGGCAAACAGGCGCTCCCGCTGCACCATCTTGTTTTTCAGCTGACTGATGGGACTCATTGTCCTCGCCTCCTCGACCATTTTGTCATAAGGAGACGGTCTTGTCAAGAAAGCGGAGGACCTGCCCGGATGTATACAATCCAAGGGAAATAATGTAAGCGGACAAGCTGCGGCATTTGCCGTTGACAAGCCGGATGGTCTATGTTACCTTTCCATCAGAGACTGTCACCGCAGCTGAAACAAGGAGGTCGACCATGCTTTACTATGTGAATGCAGCCGCGTCCCGGGACGGGAACGGCAGCCGGGAAATGCCTTTCCGGCACATCAACGACGCGGCCCGGATCGCGCTGCCGGGAGACGAGGTGCTGGTAGCGCCGGGCGTCTACCGGGAGTACGTCAACCCGGTGAACGCCGGGACAGAGGAGCAGCGGATCGTGTACCGCTCCGAGAAACCGCTGGGCGCCGTGATCACGGGTGCGGAAGTCCTTGCGGACTGGAAGCACCACGAGGGAAATGTCTGGACCAACCGGGTGCACAACGGGGTTTTCGGCAGTTACAACCCCTACACCACCTATGTCTGCGGCGACTGGTACTTCGCCCCCACGGTTCGGCATACCGGCGCGGTTTTCCTCAACGACCGGATGATGTATGAGACGGTTTCCCTGGCGGAGTGTCTGGCGGGAAAACCGGATCCCTGCGCCTGGTCCCGGGAGGACGCCCGCTATCTGTGGTACACCGAGCAGGACGGGGACGACACCGTGCTCTATGCCAACTTCCAGGGGATGGATCCCAACAAGGAGAAGGTGGAGATCAGCGTCCGTCGGAACTGCTTCATGCCGGACAAGACAGGCGTGGGCTATATCACGGTTTCCGGCTTCGACATCCAGAAGGCCGCCACGACCTGGGCTCCCCCCGCCGCCTACCAGGACGGCATGATCGGCCCCCACTGGTCCAAGGGCTGGATCATCGAGGACTGCGAAATCAGCAACAGCAAGTGCTGTGGCATTTCCCTGGGCAAGTACCTGGACCCGGAGAATGACATGTATTTCTATACCCGGCACGTGAAGTCCCCCACCCAGATGGAGCGGGACGCCGTATGCCGGGGCCAGTATCACGGCTGGCTGAAGGAGAAGGTGGGCAGCCACATCATCCGCCGCTGCCACATCCACCACTGCGAGCAGACCGGCATCGTGGGCCGCATGGGCGGCGTCTTCTCCACCATTGAGGACTGCCACATCCACCATGTCTGCAATTCCCAGCAGCTGGGCGGCGCCGAGACTGCCGGCATCAAGCTTCACGCAGCCATCGACGTCACCATCCGCCGGAACCACATCCATCACTGCATCATGGGCGTCTGGTGCGACTGGCAGGCCCAGGGCGCCCGGATCTCCCAGAACCTGATGCACGACAACACGCCCCCCGCGGGCACACCCCACGCCCAGGGCGCCATGTTCAGCACGGATGTATTCATCGAAGTGGGCCACGGCCCCACCCTCATCGACAACAACCTGCTCCTCTCCCCCGTGTCGGTGACCATCCCCAGCGAGGGCATTGCCTGTGTCCACAACCTGATGCTGGGCTCCTTCAGCCTCATCAATTCCGGCGTGGACAGCATCGTGAACGATCAGCGGGAACCCCGCTACACCCCCTATCACATCCGTCATCGCACAGAGGTAGCCGGTTTCATGACCATCCTCCACGGGGACGACCGCATCTACAACAACATCTTTGTACAGCAGTATCCCGTCACTGCACCGGAGAAGACCCCCAAAGACAACGATTACCAGGTGGTGGGCACCGAGCCTTTCGACATCTTCCCCTCCTACGAGGAGTGGATCTCCCACTTCATGATGGGACAGGAGCCCAACATGAGGGAGCTGGCCCAATATCACTTCGGTCATCTGCCAGTGTGGGTGAAGGGCAATACCTACTTCAACGGAGCGACCGTGTCCAAGCACGAAAAAGACGGTCTGCAGGTGGAGGATCCGGTCTCCGTCACCCTGGAGGAGAAGGACGGTCGTCCCTGCCTCAAGACCAATCTCTATGGCCTGCTGGGCACCTTCCGGGATGCCCTGGTGAACAGCGACATCCTGGGTCTGGCCTTCGAGCCGGAGCAGCGCTTTGAGAACCCCGACGGCACGGACATCCTCTTTGACCGGGACTACTTCGGCGGACACCGGGGACTGGACGCCCTGCCGGGTCCCTTCGCCGCCCCCGAGGACGCGGAGAAGCCGCTTTGGCCCTGATTTCCGGCGAAAAGTCAACTGCAAAAAACACTGCGGTGCCGCTGCGTACCGCAGTTTTTTTCAGTGTTTACTTTATCTGCCAGTTCTGTCCCTCCGTTGAGTACAGGCATCCGTCCTCACACAGGGCAATCCATCCCTCGCCTGTCCCGATGGGATAGACACAGACGGCATCACGGACCCCTTCCAGGCCCTGCATGGGGGTGAGCAGGAAGTCATAGGTCCCCCAGTAGACCTTTCCGTCTGCCCCGATGAGGCAGGGCGTGCCATAGAACTCGTCGGAATAGCGCATCAGGGAGACACCCCTGACATCCTGCACCATACAGTCCTGCAGGAAGTTCCAGCCCCAGACTTCCACTGTCCCGTCCAGGCGGGTGGCGGCCAGCACCCGGTTGCAGCCGGAGAGGCTGACCACGCCGGTCACCCCATAGAGATCCCCTGCCACGGTGCCGTCCTTCTTCAATCCTGCCAGGCTGGTCTCCTCGTACCAGTTCCCGTTGTATATGCCGCCGTACAGGGCGATGCTGACGATTCCATCCCATTCGTCCAATGCAGGTGCATTGGCTGCCTTACCGGCCAGGCAGGCCTTTCCGTCCGCCGTCACCCCGGCGATGCACTGATGATAAACCGTCACCTGTACCATGTCCGTCCACTTTGCGCACAGGGAGGCACGGATGCCGATCTCGGGAGATGTTCCCCGGTAGGCTGTCAGCACATGCCCGTCCCGGGTGACGGCCGCCACCAGCTGATCCCCGTTGTCGGTGGTCTCCGCGCTGATACCCTTGACGTCGATCCAGTCCAGCACCTCGCCCAAGGCCCCGTCCGACAGGGCCATCACCGTGCCGTCCGGCCTGACGGCATAGGGCCAGGAGACCAGCATCTGCAGATCCCGAAGCTCCCGCTGGCGCTCAGGCCCGCCTCTGTCGGCGAAGGACATTTTGCTCTCCTCAGGCAGATTGAACCTGGACAGATAGTAGTCGGAGCCGCTGAGCCA
>JAEEGL015189323.1_pt1 | contig 29457 bp, 35 predicted proteins | sample 9134231 | NCBI WGS metagenome assembly JAEEGL01 (sample SAMN16246548, study PRJNA631951) | gut metagenome | biome: gut microbiome; feature: rumen; material: fiber-attached | host: Bos | place: Iran: Karaj | collected 2018-10
AAAGATAAGCATATATTGTATAATTCTCTTATGAGAGGTGCATACATGATAGATATTAATTTAATTAGAAATAATAAAGAATTAGTCATTGAAAATATTAAAAAGAAATTTCAAGATAAGAAAATACCTTTAGTAGAAGAAATATATAATTTAGATATAACTCTTAGAAAAAATAAACAACAAGGTGATGAATTACGTGCTAAGAGAAATAGTATTTCTAGTGAAATAGGTGAGTTATATCGTAATGGTCAAAAAGAAGAAGCAGAAAGTAAGAAACAAGAAGTAGTAGATATTAATAATAAACTTTTAGAAATAGAAAAAAGTGAAGAAGAAATAAATGTTAAAATAAGAGAAAAAATGATGGTTATTCCTAATATCATCGATGATAGTGTGCCTATTGGTAAAGACGATAGTGAGAATGTGGAATTAGAACGTATTGGAGAACCTAGAGTTCCTGATTATGAAATACCATATCATGCTGATATTTTAGAAAAATATAATGGGCTTGATAAAGATTCAGCTGGTAGAGTATCAGGAAACGGATTTTATTACCTTATGGGTGATATGGCAAGACTATCTAGTGCAATGCTTTCATATGCCAGAGACTATATGATAGATAAAGGATTTATTTATTGTATTCCTCCATTTATGATTAGAAGCGATGTGGTAACTGGAGTTATGTCTTTTGAAGAAATGGACGCTATGATGTATAAAATCGATGGAGAAGACTTATATTTGATAGGTACAAGTGAACACTCAATGATAGGCAAATTCAAAGACGAAATTATTAGAGAGGACAAATTGCCAATAACAATGACTTCCTATTCTCCATGTTTTAGAAAAGAAGTTGGTGCTCATGGTATTGAAGAACGTGGTATATACCGTGTTCATCAATTTGAAAAACAAGAGATGATTGTTCTATGCAATCCAAGTGAATCAATGAATTGGTATGATAAAATGTTATCATATACAATAGAAATATTTAAAAATATGAATATTCCAGTTAGAAAATTAGAGTGTTGCAGTGGAGATCTTGCTGATCTAAAAGTTAAATCATGTGATGTTGAAGCATGGTCACCACGTCAACAAAAATACTTTGAAGTAGGATCTTGTTCTACTCTAGGTGATGCTCAAGCTAGAAGATTATCCATTAGAATTAAGGGAGATAATGGAAATTATTATCCTCATACACTAAATAACACAGTTTTAGCCAATACCAGAGCATTAATTGCTTTAATTGAAAATAATTATAACGCTGATGGTACCATAACAATACCTGAAGTATTAAGACCATATATGGGTGGCAAAGAAATTATTAAATAATAAAAGGTTAGTGATATTTATGAAAAATACTAAAGTAGTATTTATGGGTACGCCAGAATTTGCTGTTCCTATATTAGAAGGATTAATAAAAAAATATAGTGTTGTTTTAGTAGTCACTCAAGTAGATAAAGAAAAAGATAGAAAAGGCAAATTACTATTTACTCCAGTTAAAAAATTAGCTGTTGATAATAATATACCTGTATATCAACCTGAAAATATAAAAAAAGAATATGAACAAATACTTGAATATCAGCCAGATATTATAGTCACATGCGCTTATGGGCAAATTATTCCTAAGGTATTACTTGATTATCCTAAATATGGATGTATTAATGTTCATGCATCACTATTACCTAGACTAAGAGGTGGAGCACCAATTCATAGAGCACTTATGAATGGAGACAAAGAGACAGGCATTACTATTATGTATATGGATGAAAAAATGGATAATGGTGATATAATCAGTCAAGAGAAAACATATATTTTAGAGGATGATAATTTAGATAGTTTATATGATAGATTATCTAAAATGGGTAGTAAACTGTTACTTGAAACATTACCTCTAATATTAAATAATGAAAATAAAAGAATAAAACAAGATGAGACACATATTACTTATGGATATAATGTCAATAGAGAAGAAGAAAAGATTGATTTTCATGATGAATCTCTAAATATCCATAATAAAGTTAGAGGATTATCTACACATCCGGGTGCATATTGTTATTTAGATGATAAGAGATTAAAAATATATCGTACAACGCTTACTAACGAAGTGTCCGATGCAAAACCTGGTACTATTGTAAATGTCACTAAAAATGGTATTTATGTTAGTACTAGTGATTATATGATTATAATTAAAGAATTAAAACTAGAAGGTAAGAAAAAATGCGATGTTAGAGACTTTGTTAATGGAATAAATATTGATGAATTAAAAGGTAAAGTGTTAGTTTAAATTGACTAAATTATAATTATGTTATAAAATATATTTGAAGAAACGATGATGGGGTGGAAACCCGGAGTTATGTATAAAGAGAGATTCCTTGGAATAAATAGGGTGGAACCGCGGATTATTATTCGTCCCTATATAATTAAAGGAATTTTTTTATTTATAAGGAGGAATTATGAATTTAGAAAAAATGGTTAGTTTTTGTAAGCAATATGGTTTTATATTTCAAGGAAGTGAAATATATGGAGGTCTTGCCAATACTTGGGATTATGGTCCATTAGGCACAAGACTTAAAAATAATGTCAAAGATGCTTGGAGAAAGAGATTTATTCAAGAAAGAGATAATGCATATGAACTAGATGCTTCCATTTTAATGCATCCAAGAGTATGGGAAGCATCTGGCCATGTATCATCATTTGCTGATCCATTAATTGATTGTAAAGAATGTAAAACACGACATAGAGCAGATAATTTAATCAACGATTATACTAATAGTTCAATTGGAGACTCTATGAGCAATGAAGATATGGTTAAATATATAAAGGACAATAAAATACCATGTCCTAAATGCGGTAAGAGTAATTTCACTGATATAAGACAATTTAAATTAATGTTTGAAACTTATCGTGGTGTCATTCAAGATGAAAAAAGTGTAGTTTATTTAAGGCCAGAAAATGCTCAGGGTGAATATGTTAACTTTTTAAATGTTTGTCGTTCTATGCGAACTAAAATACCCTTTTCTGTAGGGCAAATAGGAAAAGCTTTTCGTAATGAAATAACTCCTGGTAACTTTACATTTAGAACTATTGAATTTGAACAAATGGAATATCAGACTTTCTGTAAAGAAGGATCCGATATGGAATTATATGAATATTTTAAAAATTATGGTATGAAATTTTATAATGATTTAGGAATACCTAAAGATAAATTAAGATTTCATGACCATGAAAAACTAGCTTTTTATGCTAAAGCCGCATGTGATATAGAATATTTATTCCCGTTTGGTTGGGGAGAAATAAATGGCACACATAATAGAACTAATTATGATTTGGGCAGACATCAAGAATATTCCGGTGAAAAAATGGAATACTTAGACAGTGATACTGGAGAAAAATATATCCCTTATGTCATAGAATCTACTTATGGACTAGATAGAACAGTACTAACAGTATTATTTGATGCTTATCATGAAGAAGAACTAGCCGATGGAACTATAAGAGAAGTCATGAAATTTATTCCATATCTATCACCATATAAAGTATCAGTATTACCGTTAGTTAAAAAGTATCATAGTGAATATGCCAAAGAATTGTATAGTAAACTATCTAAATCCTTTATGACAAGTTTTGATGAATCTGGTAGTATTGGTAAAAGATATCGTAGACAAGATGCTATTGGTACGCCATTTTGTATAACTATCGATGATGAAACTATTAATAATGGAACTGTCACTATTAGAGATAGAGATACTATGGAACAAACAACAATTTCTGTTAGTGAAATAGAAGCATATGTAGAAAAAAGAATTAAATTTTAATTCTTTTTTGTCAAGTTTTTGTAATTAGTTGTTTTTTCTTGTTTTATAAGAATATTTATACTATACTTATATTAGAGTGGTGAGATAATGAAAGGAAAAAAAATCGGTATTGTAGTAATAGAGATATTTATTATATTATTGGGATTTGTCGGTATGACATTAGCCATTGATAAACTTGTCTCAGAAGAATCTAAAATCAATTTACAATCTGGAGACTTTTTCGTAGATTATAAAGGTGATATGAATGCTAATGTGGACAATTTAGAACCAATAAATGATGATATAGTCAATATTAATACCAAAAATGGTGTAATTAGATTAGATTTTTCTGTTAAAGGAACAAAAGAAAATCCCGATAATACTATAATTTACGATATCATAATGACAGACATTAATATAGATTGTCCACTATTAAATAAATATACGAAGTGGAATTTATATAAAAATGGTCAGTTATTATCTAATGGAAATATGTCACCAGAATTTGATGGTAATGTCTATAAAGAAAATTTAAAATTAACTAATATCCAAGAAGATTTACCTAGGTATAATGAAAAATATGATAATTATACATTCATTATGTGGATTAGCGAATCATGTAATAATATCAACGATTGTTCTTTAGTTAATCAGAATGAGATATTAGATGCTACATTATCTTTTAAAGTTTTTGTGGCTCTATATAGTGGAACAAAAGTAGAAAATACAAGAGTACCTAATTACGATACATCATGTGCTAGTGTGCCTATACTCTATAACAATATGATTCCCGTTTATTATAAAAATGGCAATACTATCAAAGCTAATAAAGACAATGGTGATGAAGATAACTTGTGGTATAACTATAATGATAAAAAATGGGCTAATAGTGTAATAGTTAATAAAGATATTTATTATGAAGGAGAAATAATTCCTGAAGAAGATATTTTAGCTTATTATGTATGGATACCAAAGTATTCATATAAAACATGGAATATTAATAATGAAATTAACTATCAAGCATATGATGCCTATGGAAAAGGTATAGATATCAAGTTTTCCGATGGTACAATCCAATGTATTGATAATAAATGTAATGGTAATAATTTAGAATATTATACCCATCCTGCTTTTAATAGTATAAAAGGTTTTTGGGTATCTAAATATGAAGTATCCAATGATATGAAATTTATTCCTAATAAAGAAGTATATACTCATAGTGATGTAAATAAGTTTATCAATAAATTTGATACTATTCCAAGATTATATAAATTAAAAGGTGATATTGATAGTAAAGTAATTGACAATTTAGAATGGGGAGCTATTGCATATTTATCTCATTCTAAATATGGAAACTTAAATATTGAATCCAATGATAGCTACATAAGCGGTAAGAATATCAATGATAGTACCACTGGTAATCAATATGGTGTATTTGATATGTCAGGTGGTGCCAGTGAGTATGTATATACTAACAGTAGTTTAGGAAGCGCCACACAAGAAATACTGTTGGATAATAGTACTACTTGGAATAATAATTATTATGAATATGATACAGAAAATAGTTATTATATAAGAGGAGGCCTTCAACGAGGAATATACTCATATACTACATTTAATGAAAGCAGTCCTCTAATATCATCAAGGAATATATTAAAAGAAAAGAGTTCAGATTAAGAACTCTTTTTCATATTCTCATATATTGTATTAATTATTTCCTCTTTATTAGTAGCATTCTGATAATATATTTCAAATAAAACACCTAAACCTATAAGGATATCCTCCTCACCACTAGCTATTGATTCTTCAATAGAACTTCTGATATCCACTTTATTATCCTCTTTGAAGTTATTTTTTACATATTCTCTTATATCTATATTATCCATTTAATCACCTTAAAAATATTATTTGTAAAAATTAAAGAAATATACTAAAAAAGATGGAAAAAAAATATAGTTTGATATATAATTAAATAAAGGAGGAATAGATTATGAAAATAGGATTTATAATATTAATTGTTCTAGTACTATTAGTTGTATGGGTTATTGGTCTATATAACAAATTAATAGTAGCTAAAAACAAAGTTTTAAATCAATTTGGTCAAATTGATATTCAATTAAAGAGGAGAGCAGATTTAATACCTAATTTAGTTGAAACAGTAAAGGGATATGCTAAACATGAAAAGAGTACTTTTGAAGATGTTATTAACGCCAGAAATAAGGCTTTAAATGCTGGAAGTATTAATGAAAAGGTTGAAGCAAATAATCAATTAGAAGGTGCATTAAATAAATTGTTTGCCCTAGCAGAATCTTATCCAGAACTTAAAGCTAATGAAAACTTTTTATCTTTACAAAGTGACTTAAAAGAAACAGAAGACAAGATTACTTATGCTAGACAATTCTATAATGATACAGCTATGACATATAATAATTTAATAGCAGTTGTTCCAACAAACATTATAGCTAATTTGTTTAAATTTGAAAAATTTGACTATTTCAAAGCAGAAGAAAAAGAAAAAGAAGTTCCAAAAGTAGAATTTTAGGCTTTAAAAAAGCCTTTTTTCTTAAGGTGATAATATGCAGATTAATGAAGAATATTATGATGTAGAAGTTATTAGAAAAAATAATAGAAATACTTATATTAGAGTAAAAAATGGTAAGATAATTGTTACTACGAATCATCTAACAAGTACTAAAAGTATAGAAAAATTAATTAATGATAATATAACTAGTATTATAAAGATGATTAATATAGATAATAAGAAAAAAGAAAAACAAGAAGATTTCTATTACTTTGGTAAAAAATATGATATTATTTATGGATTTTCTGATGTTGAGATAATTAATAATAAGATATATATTCTAAATAAAAAAGAATTAGATAAATGGCTTAAAAAGAATATAATAGAAGTATATTCTAAGCATTTAGAATATTGGTATAATCGTTTTACAGAAAAAATCCCTATACCTAATTTAAAAATCAGAAAGATGACCTCTCGATGGGGAGTATGTAATATAAAGAATCATAATGTAACATTAAATAGTGAATTATCTAAATATGATATAGACTGTTTAGATTATGTTATTGTTCATGAATTATCACACTTTATTCATCATAATCATTCTAAAAGTTTTTGGAATTTAGTAGAAAAAAATTATCCAAATTATAAAATATCAAGAAAAAAGTTAAAGGAGTAGATAGATAATGAAAAAATATTGTTTATTATTATTTTTACTTTTAGTAATGCCCATAAGTGTTTATGCTGATCATATGTATAGTGTTGATATGAATATTGACATTGAAAAAAATGGTGTTGCCAACATAGTAGAAACATGGGTAGTTGAAGCTAGTGGTGGAAGTGAATGGTATAAAACAATGTATAATATGGGAGCATCAGAAGTGTATGACTATAAAGTATCTATGGATGGTAAAAGTCTTACATATAAAGATTGGAATGTTAATGAATCACTTCAAGAAAAAGCAGGATACTATGGTATTAATTATGCTACTGAAGGTATGGAATTGTGTTTTGGTAAGAGTGATATGAAAAAACATACTTTTAAATTAGAATATAAAGTATCTAATTATATTTTTAATACTAATGATAGCCAAGTATTATATTGGACTCTTATGCCTAATGTTAGTGTAGATAATTTTACAGTTAATGTAACAAGTTATTATAAATTTCCAGACACATTAGATGTATGGGGATATGGATATAAAGGATATGCTTATGTCAAAGATGGTAAGATAAGTATGTCTAACGAAGGAAGTTTAAATGATGATTATGTAGTATTACTTGCTAAATTTCCACTTAATACTTTTGATACAGACTATAAAGTAGAGGGTTATGATACTTTTGATAGTGTTTTAAATAGAGCGGAGGAAGGCACATATGAATATGACTACGGAGAATATCATAAACCTACTTTTATAGAAAAAATATTTGCTTTCATCGCCTCACTTATGTCATTTCTTCCATTTTTTATAATTGGTCTCATTATATGGTTTGCCGCTATAAAAAACGGATATGGATATAAAGATAATAAAACTATTGATAAAAAAAACACTATGATGTTTAGGGATATTCCTTGCAATAAAGATATATATTATGCTAATGCTCTAGTTATGTTAAATAATTTTAATTATAAAGAAACTAATATTTTTGGAGCTATAATTTTAAAATGGGTAAAGCAAAAGAAGATAGCATTTAAAAATGAGCAAGGAGTTTTCAATAAAGAAAAAAGTTCCCTTGATCTAACTATGAATCCAACATTTGATAACCCATTAGAACAAGAATTATTTGATATTATGTATAAAGCATCTGGGGATGGATTACTAGAGACAAAAGAATTAGAAAAATGGTGCCGTAAACATTATGATAAATTTTTTGGTATATTTAAAAGAATTACTAATGAAAAGATTGATAATTTAAAAAGTAGTGGTCATATTTATAAAAGACAAGATAAGTCTGAATGTAAAAAACATAATGTTATGGATGATACAATATATAATGATTCACAACAGTTATACGGTTTAAAACTATACTTACAAGAATTTTCTAGAATGGATACTAAAGAAGTAATGGAAGTACATTTATGGGATGAATATTTAATGTTTGCATACATTTTTGGTATTGCAAACAAAGTGGCAGCACAACTTAAAAATTTATATCCTGAGGTTATGGAAAATCCTCAGATGGACTACAATACAATAGTATTCGTTAACAATATCAGTACACGTAGTGTCAGTGCAGCTAGCGCCGCTAGGAGTGCAGCAGAGAACTATTCTTCTGGAGGAGGAGGATTTTCTTCCGGAGGCGGAGGCGGAGGTTCCTTCGGTGGCGGCGGCGGAATGGGTGGCCGCTAATAAAACTATAGAGACTTTAATTAGTCTCTTTTTTCTTGACTTAAGAACGGATGTATGCTATTATATATAACTTGTAAAAACGAAAGGGGGAGTTTTTATGAATAAATTAGATTATTTAAAAGATTCTTTTACAAAAGAATATGGTGAAAAACTACAATCAAAAATCAAAGTTTTAAATATTTTATCAAATTTAATAGCTGGTGATAATATATCATTAGTAGAGAATTCATTAGTATTTTATGATGATAAAATAGCATTAAATATCAAAAAAGTTAATGATGAAGAAGAAATAGTAGATGGTAAAATTGTCATTTATGATAGTACAAGATATTATTATTTAGAAAAAAATGAAATGGCAAATACTTTCATTAGCTTAATTCACGATAATTGTAACTTTGAAATAAAATATAGAAGTATATATGACGACTTTGATATTGAAAGAAATATGAAATTTAGGTTACAAAGAGATAAGGATGGCACTTTATATATGACTAGCGACTTATATAATTTACCATTATCTGAATGTTATCCAAATCTAAAAGAAAAGATTGAAAAACATAGATCATTTTCTAAGAATATAGGATTTATAATATCAGATGATATATATCATTTCCTAGATTTCCAATTAAAAACAGAAAGAAAAAATGTTCTACAAAAATCATTACAGCAAAGAATTTATAATAGATTTGAAGATGCTTATTTGAATGAAAATATTGATAATGATGCTAAAATTCAAAATGAAATGGCTATTGTTTATGATCTTGTTAATCATCCATCTATATCTTTAGAAAGTATTAATTTCGAAGGAAAAGAAGGATTTAATAAGTACGTAGGTAAAGAAATGGCTAACTGTATAGAGATAAATATTATGCGTCATAATGGTGATGAATATGTACCTGGTAAATTTTTATTATGTGGAGGTAAATATATATTCTATTTTGATAGTGTCAAAGCAGGTAATCCTTACAGTAATAGAGTAGATATTATTCCTAATAATAAAAATGATGATTATATGTTTGAATATAAATGCAAAGATAATAAAGAAATAGGTTATATTTATAACATAAATTTAAATTATGAAACACAAATCAGTGGTAGAGGATTGGCTAGAGAATCTATATCTTTACAAAGTATTGATATTACTAAAGAACCTACTGAAGAAAACATAAAATGTATTATTCCTACTACTAAATATGATTCTTACCATACAGATAAATCTGTTTACTATCTAATCGGAGATCTTGTATCAGGTAAATATATAAATATGATAAATAATTATAAAGAAAATTGTAAAAAGAAACTTAAATAGTTTCTTTTTATGTTATAATAAACTTACGGAGTTGAAAATATGCGTTATTTTATGACATTTTCCTATGATGGAAGTAATTTTTTAGGATATCAAAAACAACCTAAAGGCAGAACAATACAAAAAGAATTAGAAAGTGTATTAAAACAAATAAATGGTGATAAAAAAGTTGAAGTTATAGCTTCGGGTAGAACTGATGCTGGAGTCCATGCTATTAATCAAAAAGCCCATTTTGACTTAAATAAAAAAATAGAATGTGATAAATTAAAAAAAGCTATCAATTCCTTATTACCTGCTGATATACATGCTAAAAAAATTGAAGAAGTAAGCGATACTTTTCATGCTAGATTTAATGCCATTGGCAAAGAATATATTTACATCATTAATACAGGAGAATATAATCCCATTGAAAGAAATTATGTTTATCAATATAATAAGAAATTAGACGTTATAGCAATGGAAAGAGGACTTAAGTATTTTGAAGGAGAACATAATTATAAATCATTTACTAAAACAACTGAAGAAATAACAGATTACGTAAGAACTATTTCCTTAACTTCTATAGTAAGAGATAATAAAGATATGAATAAATTAATTGTCACTTTTGTAGGAACTGGATTTTTAAGGTATATGGTAAGAAATATAGTGGGTTTCCTAATTGAAATAGGGGAAGGAAAACGCCATCCAGAAGAAGTTATAGAAGTTTTAAAAAATGAAAATAGAATTTATGCTGGCAAAACAGCTAATCCAGAAGGATTATATCTAAGAAACGTATTTTATTAAAGACTTGATTTTTAAAATTAAAAAAGGTAAAATTGTATTAGGGAGGAAATTATGAAGAAGTCGGATTTTATTATAATTGGAGCATTAGTTATTATAGTTCTAGTGGCTATATTTTCTACTAAAGGAACATATTCAGTGGATGTTGAATTTCCAGTAACTTTACATGGTGAATCTGGAATGCACAAAATAAGTTATAGTGAATATGAGGATTTAGTTAAAACAGATGAACCATTTATTATAATTATCGAAAGAACAGGTTGTGGATATTGTCAAATGTATATGCCTATAGTAGAAGAAGTAGTAAATGAAAAACATATTTCAATATATTATATTGATACAGATGACTTATCAAGTGAAGAATTTCAAAAATTAGAAAGTGAAAATAAATATTTTAAGAAAAATCCTAAATGGGGTACACCAACAACTTTGTTTATGAAAGGTGATTATATAATAGACTCTATTGGAGGATATGTGGAAAAAGATTCATTCGTATCTTTCATTGAAGATAGAGTAGTATATGGAGAATAATTATGAAAAGTTATAAATTAGCTTTGGATTTTAAAAGAAAATATCCTATGACTATGGGATTTAGATTAAAAGAACATTGTGATATTATAGATAGACATTTAAATCCAGATGAAACAATTAGCTATTTGTTTTATGGTCAAAAGAATACTGGTACCTTTGATTTTGTTAATACATATGTAGTGGCATTAACAAATCAAAGAATGATCATGGCTACTAAAAGAATATTATTTGGATATTTCTTTAAATCTATTACTCCAGACTTGTATAATGATTTAACCGTTAATTCTGGTGTTATATGGGGAAAAATATTAATAGATACTGTTAAAGAAGAAGTAACAATTACGAATTTAGATAAAAAATCATTACAAGAAATAGAAACCAATATCACAGAAGTAATGGGTAAACTAAAAAAAGAATATAATATAAGTAGAGAGAAAAAAGAAAGTTAATCTTTCTTTTTTTTGGAACAAAAACCAATTATAATCATATTCTATTATTGGGATGTGATTAAGTGTACGATGTTTATATGGTAATGGAAGGAGATACTATTAATAGCATATCTTCAAAATTTAAAACATCACCAGAAATTATTAAAAATTTAAATGGTGATCTTAGTAAATTAGTACCAGGTATGACGCTAGTTATACCTAAAAGAACAAATAATTATTTAGATTATTATGTAATAAATGAGGGAGATACATTATATAATATAGCAAGAATATATAATACTGATCCCAATTTGCTAGCAGAGTTAAATGGTATAAATGTTAATGACTATATTTATCCAAATCAAACAATTATTGTACCAAAAAGAGGAACAAAACTATATATAACGGCAGAAGGAGATACCTTAAATGAAATCGCCAAAGGGCTAGACGCAGATATTGATGAATTATTAAAACAAAATAATAAAATATATCTTCAAAAGGAACAATTGATAGTATATAAATATCAATAAAATAGAGTAAAAACTCTTTTTTGCTTGAAATATATAATAATTTTTGATATAATGTTAATGCGATGGACCTATAGCCAAGTGGTAAGGCGTGGGACTGCAACTCCCTGATCGTTGGTTCAAATCCGACTGGGTCCTCCAAAGTATAACTGACTCAAGTAAATCTTGAGTTTTTTTGTATATTATTTTAATTAGAATCAATAATAATAATATGAGAATAAGGCTTGGTTATGTATCAATTACTAATGCATTAGATATTACTACATCTAGTACATATACATATTCAGAATATTTAAAAAATAGGAATATGGATAAATTAGATAAAGTCATAATTTCTAATTTAATAGCATTAGAGAGTATTTTAAAATATAATATTAAAAATAATATTCATTTCTATCGTATGACTTCTAAATTAATACCTTTAGCTACTAAAGAAGATGTTTGCTTTGACTATTTAGATAAGTATCAAGAATATTATAATAGGATATCTAAAATAATTAATGATAATAATTTAAGAGTAGATTCTCACCCTGAGGAATATTGTGTCTTAAATAGTACGAGTAATGACATTGTTAATTCTAGTATAGAAATACTAAAATATCATTATAATATTTTGGATAAATTAGGTATAGAAGATAAAGTAATTATTTTACATATAGGTTCTAGTGTTTTTGGTAAAGATAATTCTATTAAAAGATTTATAAATAATTTTAACAAATTAGATAATAATATCAAAAAAAGCATCGTGATAGAAAATGATGATAAAGTATATAATGCCCTAGATATACTTAATCTTTGTAAAAAAACAAATACCAGAATGGTCTTAGATTATCATCACCATATATGTAATCCATGTAATAATATAGAAGATTATTTAGAAGATATTCTAAATACATGGAAAGATATTCCTAAACTGCATTATTCAAGCCCTAAAAGTAAAACGAAGAAAGAATTTAGATCACATCATGACTATATTAATCCTTATGAATTTATAGAATTTATTAATATTCTAAAAAAGTATGACAGAGATATAGACATTATGTTAGAAGCTAAAATGAAAGATGACGCCTTATTTAGGTTAGTTAGAGAGTTAAAATATCTAACAAATTATATCTTTATAGATGAAACTACTTTTATTGTATAGTTTCTTTTTTTTTGATATAATTATTTTGGTGATACTATGACAATTACTTCTTTATCTAATCCTAAAATAAAAGAAATAATTAAACTAAAAGAAAAAAAATATCGTGATTTAACTAATACCTTTATAGTAGAAACAGAACATCTAGTAGAAGAATCATACAAAGCAAAATTACTTAAAACTATAATATTGCTTGATGGAGCTAAAAATCCTTACCCAGAAATTGATACTATATATGTAACCGTTGATATTATGAAAAAGATTAGCTCATTAGAAAGTATCAGTAATATTATTGGTATTGTCAATAAACAAGAAGAACAAAAAGTAGGAAATAAACTATTAATACTTGATGATATTCAAGATCCAGGCAATTTAGGAACTATTATTAGAAGTAGTGTAGCTTTTGATATAGATACCATTATATTAAGTAAGAATTCCGTAGATCTATATAATCCAAAAGTATTAAGATCTACACAAGGTATGATATTTCATAAAAATATTATTGTAAAAGATATTAATAAATATATAAGAGAGTTAAAAGAAAATAATTATTATATATATGGGACAAAAGTTAATGGTGGCAACGATATTAAGAAAGTAATACTTCCTCTTAAATATGCTATAGTAGTAGGTAACGAAGGGAAAGGTATTAGTGAAGCAATACTTAATCTTTGTGATGAATATCTATATATAAAGATGAATAATAAATGTGAAAGTTTAAATGTTAGTGTCGCTACTTCAATACTTTTATATGAGGTGTATAATAAATGAAATATATTAGAATAGGTAAAATAGTTAATACCCATGGTATAAAGGGAGAACTTAGAATATTATCTAATTTTAAATATAAAGATAGAATATTTAAAAAAGGATTTAATTTATATATAGGCCTAGATAAAACCTGTGAAGTAATTAATACTTACAGGATTCATAAACAATTTGATATGGTTACATTTAATAATTACAATAATATTAATGAGGTTTTAAAGTATAAAGGTGATTATGTATTCATTAATAGAGAAGATTTGTTTCTTAGTGATAATGAATATTTAGATTCGGATCTAATTGATTTAAAAGTAATATGTAATGATAGAGAAATAGGAGTAGTAAAAAGTATTGAGTATTATTCTAAAAAAAATCCATTATTATATATAGAAAATAATAATAAACACTTTTATATTCCATATAATTTTGATATAATAAAAAACATAAATTTAGAAAAAAAAGAAATTATTATAAATTATATTAAAGGTTTATTTGATTAGGAGGACTCTTATGGTACCTAAAATAGATGTATTAACTTTATTTCCAGAAATATTTGAAGGATTCTTAAATACTTCTATCATTAAAAGAGCTATTGATAATCATTTAGTAGAAATAAATGTTCATAATTTTAGAGACTATTCTACTGATAAACATAAGAAAGTAGATGACTATCCTTATGGTGGCGGAGCAGGAATGGTACTTATGTGTGAACCAATTTTTAATGCCATTGAGGCATTAAAAAAAGATAATACAAAGATTATTATGTTAACACCATCAGGTAGTAAGTTTAATGAACAAATGGCTACGAACTTTTCTAAGTTAGAACATATCATATTATTATGTGGTCACTATGAAGGATTTGATGAGAGAATTAAAACTATTGTTGATATGGAGGTATCTATTGGAGATTATGTCTTAACAGGAGGAGAAATACCTGCTATGGCCATTATTGATGCTGTTACTAGACTGATTCCCGGTGTTATATCGAGTGAGTCATTAATAAGTGAATCATGGAATGATAATATGGTAGATTATCCAAACTATACTAGACCAGAAAATTTTAGAGGTATGAAAGTACCTGATGTTCTATTATCTGGACACCATAAGAATATATCAGAGTATCGTGATATGGAAAAGAAACGATTAACGGAAGAATTAAAATCTGGAGGTGCTAGTAGTGAAAAATAAAAGTTATTTTTTAGAAAAAAATAAAAAATCCAAAGATTTAGTTTATCTAGATTATGATAATTTAGAAGGATATTGTATTAAACCGAAAATAACTGAAGATGGTGCTATAGAAGTTGATCAGATAAAATTTGTTAGTAAAGATTTTTCTGAAAAATTAATCAAGAAAAAAATCTCTAAAAAAATTCAAGAATTATTAGATTTCTTAAATAGTGATGACTCATCATCAAGTTCTAATATAGAAAAAAGTCTAATGGATGCTGAAAGATTAAGAATGAATATAATTCAAAAATATGTAAAGTATTTAGGAAATACATATCAGAAGTTAACTTTAGAAAAATTACAAATAATTATTAATGAACTTAGATTTAAATTATTTTCATATAACTTATATACAGATAGAGAAATAGAATATGAAGAAAATAAAGGAAGAGGAAGATAACCTCTTTTTTTTGACAAAAAAGAATAAATAAATATGATAGATTATTCTTGGTGATACAATGAAAAAAATTTTAAAAAGAGTATTTACACCCATAATAATATCTATAGTATTAGGAGGAATCTGTGGAAGAATTATTTATAAAATATATAAAGAAGATATAGAAAATAAATTTAGTTCACAAAAAATATATTTATTACAATCTGGTGCTTATAATAGTTATGAGAGCATGAAAGAAAATAATACCAATAACAATTATTTATACTATATAGAAGATAATATGTATAAATCTGTTATTGGTATAACTAAAGATTATCAGAATGCCAATAAAATAAAAAATATCTATCCTAAAGATTTAGTTATCAAAGAATACTATTTATCCACTAATAAAGTTAGTGAAAAACAAGATGAATATGATAAAATGCTATCACATGAACAGGATGAAAATAAAGAATGGGATATTATTAATAACATAATAAATTTATATAAAAATGATGAAAAAATGAAACTAATAGAAATTAAATAGTTCCTTTTTAATAAAAATTATGTTATTATTCTTATAGTAGGTGATATAGTGAATAATAATAATATATTAAATAATATAGATAATATAAATGATCCAGAATTTCTTCTTTGGCTAAGAAAAAAAATACAAGAAAATCCTACATATTCACAATATAACATAAATGATTTATATCAAGAATATAGTAATCAAAATAATGATTTACAAAATAATGGCCAAAATCAAAGCCAATCTAAGAAAAGGATATTATCTAATGGGAAAAAAGCTACTCCTATTGGGGATAATCCTAATCATTTTAATATGAAAAATGCTGCATTTACAAATTGGTATGGAATAATATTGACTTTAATATTTTCTTTTGCCATCGGTTACTTAATAGCTTGGATAATATTTAATGCCAGATAGAACGTTAATTTAACGTTTTTTCTTTTTATATAATGATATTTGTGATAAAATTATATTGGTGATCAAAATGATTTATTTAGATTATTCTGCTACTACTCCTGTTGATAAAAGAGTATTAGATACATTTAATAAAGTCTGTATAGATTATCCTGGAAACGTTAACTCATTACATGATTTAGGTATTAAATCTAAAAATTTAGAAACATACTCAACTGAAGAAATTGCAAAATTATTACATGTCAAAAGTAATGAAATAATATATACATCAGGAGCATCTGAATCTAACAATTTAGCTATTAAAGGAGTATGTGAAAAATATAAAAATAGGGGAAAACATATCATCACTACTTTTTTAGAACATTCTTCAGTTATTGCTCCATTAAATTATTTAGCCAATAAAGGATATGATATCGATTTTGTTAATATTAAAGAAGATGGCTTAGTAGATTTAGATAATTTGTCTTCATTAATAAATGATAATACAATATTAGTTAGTATTTCTCTAGTAGATAGTGAAATTGGCATTAGACAAAATATAGAAGAAATATCTAAAATAGTAAGAAAATATCCAAAATGTATATTCCATGTTGATATGACTCAAGCCACAGGAAAAATAGATTTGCCTATGGAATGTGTTGATTTAGCTAGTATGTCTGGTCATAAAATATATGGCTTAAAAGGAATAGGCCTACTTATTAAAAAGGAAAATATTTCTTTAGAACCATTAATTCACGGTGGAAAAAGTACTACTATTTATCGTAGTGGGACACCAGCATTGCCATTAATAGCATCATTAAAGGTAGCTTTACAACTCGTTTTGGAAGATAGGGAAGAACATTATAATTATGTAAAAGGATTAAATAATACAATTGTAGAAGAATTAAAAAAATATCCGCAAATACATATCAATAGTACTAGCAATTCTATACCATATACAATTAACTTTAGTATTAAAAATATTCGCCCAGAAACATTAATTAGATCATTATCAAGTAAAGAAGTATATATATCTACTAAAAGTGCATGCTCTAGTAGTGATTCTATGTCTAATAGTATTTATGCCCTTACCCATAATAAAGAATTATCTAACAATAGCTTAAGAATATCTTTATCGTATAAAACAACCGAAGAAGAAGTAGAGGAATTCTTAAAAATATTCCATAATTGTTATAAACAATTAGATTTGAGGAAATATAATGAAAATAATTAGAATTAGTGCTATATGGTGTCCAGCTTGTTTAGTTATGAAAAAAGTATGGAAAAATATTGATACATCTAACTTAGAAATTGTTGATTATGATTATGATATGGATTCTATAGAAATAGAAAAATACAACGTTGGAAAAATACTTCCCGTATATATTTTTATGAAAGATGAAAAAGAAATTAAAAGATTAGTCGGTGAAATCTCCTTAGATAAACTAAAAAAAGAAATAGAGGATATTTATGAACAAAATTAAAAAAATACTATTATTAGTATTCATCTTTATCATTGGGCTATCTACTTGTAATGCCGAAGAAAATAAAAATTTAGTTAATATATATTTCTTTCATTCTAATTCTTGTAATCACTGTAATAAAGAATTAAAGTTATTAAAAGAATTAGAAAAAGAATATGATAATATCAAAGTATATATGTATGAAGTTAGTGATAATGATAATATGATGCTACTTAACCAAGTATCTGAATTAATGAATGATAGAGTAAGTGGAGTACCTTATACAATAATAGGTGCTACTAGTTATAAAGGATATAACGAAGAATCAAAAGGTAAGTTTAAAGCCACTATTGATTATTATGGAGAATATGGTTATAAGGATATTGTCGGAGAAACAATCGGAAATATAGAACTACCTACTTTTGAAGTACAAGATAATGTTATAGATGTCATAGATTATGTAAAAGAAAAAACTACATATAAAATAACATTACCATTAGTAGGTAAAATAGAACTGAAAAATTTAACTTTACCTTTAATTACTCTAATTATTGGATTAGTTGATGGTTTTAATCCTTGCGCTATGTGGATTCTTTTATTCCTAATAAGTATGTTAATTAATATGAAAGATAAAAAAAGAATGATCATCTTAGGAACAGTATTCTTATTATCTTCTAGTTTAGTATATATGGTATTTATGTTTACATGGCTTAATCTAGCCAATGTATTTATGAATATATTTTGGATTAGACTTATTATTGCCTTAATAGCCTTAATTGGCGGAATAATAAATATTATGGGGTATATTAATAAAAAAGATGATGGCTGTGATGTAGTAGATGATAAGAAAAGAAATAAAATATTCTCTAGAATAAGAAAATTTACTAGTGAAAACAAATTGTCCATAGCTATTCTAGGAATTATCTTCTTAGCGGTATCTGTTAACATAATAGAACTAGCTTGCTCAGCAGGACTCCCTCTAATGTTCACAGAAATACTTTCATTGAATAATTTAACAAAGTTTGAAGAAATATTATATATTCTTCTATATATGTTATTCTTTATGTTAGATGATATGATAGTATTCATAATAGCAGTGGTAACATCTTCATTAACAGGATTCTCCTCTAAATATGGTAAGATTTCTAAACTGGTTGGAGGAATAATATTATTACTAATAGGAGTACTCCTAATATTTAAACCAGCTTGGTTAATGTTTAAATTTTAAAAAAGACTTTTAACAGTCTTTTTCTAATATTCTCCATGCTTGATTTCTAATTTTCTAACTCTTTTTTTATCTTTGCTAGCCTCATACCATCTATCTTTTTGTTCAAATAGCATTTCTTCTGGTTCGAAGTATTGAATATTTCCTTTTTCATCAGAATATATATCTAAGAAATATGCTCCAACAGCGTTGGAAATACCTTTCTTCTGTTGGAATTGTGTCTTATAACATAAGCATGGTACCATAATACATTGAACATTACGATAACTAAATGCATAACTTCCATGATAATGACCAATTAATAATATTTTAGGTTTTTGATGAGATTCTAATATTTCAATTCTCTTTTGAGGTTTATATGACCATGATTGACTTTTCCCATCTCCAGGATGGTCTAATATTATTTTGACTTTATCAATAGAGATTTCTCCAACATCTTGACCTAAATATTTCATATCGTTTCTGCACCTAGAAATGATATTATTAACGGTAGCACCACCATTTTTATAATGGGTTTCATCATGGCTACCAAGGATATAGTAGGTAGTCATACCATCAATTTCTGGGTACATATCTATAACATAATTAGCTTGTTCATCAAAATCATGTAAGAATTGTAATCTTGGATTTTCTTTCCTCTGTGGATAATTACCATCTACAAGATCACCCACATGAAGTACTGTTTTTATACCACGATTATAAGCTTCTTCATAAATATTATTAAGTAAGTGTAATTGTTGGTGAATATTACCAAAATGAGTATCGGATACAATACATATTTGATTATGATTTAGTTTCGAATCATCAATACTTATTTTACTTGTAATAGGTCTTCTGGTAATATTTTTTTTGAACGTAGCAGCATTACCATCATAATCAATAGTGATATTTTTACCATATAAATTACATAATTCTACGATTCCAGGTATTTCTGATAATGAAAAATTGAACTTACTAGCAAATGTTTCTATTGGCATATCATTTCTTATATACTTACATATCTTATTAACAAAATCTAAACTGGTATCTTTATGTTCTATCATTTTAATTCTCCTTAATCTCTTTTTTTAAAGTTTTATCTTTAGATTTTTGTAATGGTTTGGCCTTTAAATAGTCATCTTTAATAGTTTTATAATAAGGAGAACTTATAGCATTTATGCTATCCAATTGTCCTCTTTGATTAGTTCTTACAGTTATATACCAAGCTCCAATAGTATTAGAATATCTTTTATCATTCATTTCTTTAGTAGTAGCACAGACACTTGGTATTGATATACTTTTAACACTTCGATAAGTAAATTTTTCCATTTGAAGATTACCGCCATATAATAATATATCTGGTTTATCTTCACTTCTATAGGAATCTATTTGTTGTTGCGTTCTATATGATACTGTATATGTTTTAGCTAGTTTAGAACTTAATATTTGCATTATCGTCTTGTCTATAGCTATATCACAAGACGTCTCTCCCAAATATATTAAATCATCTCTTGCATCAGAAATTCTTTTTCCAATATTAATTTTTCTTTTTTGTAAGTGCTTATCATCAATTTTACCAGTAATGAAGTATGTTTTCATTCCCTCAATATAAGGATAATTATTTACGATATAATCAATCTGTTCTTGCGTGTCATCAGCAAAATTTGTTTCCGCATATATATCCGTTAGGGGATATAACCCAGCAGAGATATTACCACAATGAATAACGTTATAATATCCCATTTCATATCCTTTTTGATATATATCATTTAGGATAGATAGTTGTTGATATTTTGATCCCAACCTAGTATCAGCAATAGCAATAAATTTAAATTCATTAGAATCATCTGTCGAGAATTGATAGGTGTTTTTTTCATGATATTCAATATCTCCCATATTTAGCATATAGATATCATCAATACCTTTTTTAATCGCTATATTAACACCTTTTTCTTTAATATGATTAACAAGTCCAAGAAGTTCGTAGGAATTCATTTCCATTTCTGCACATATTGCTGTTAAGCTTTTTTCTTTTGAAATAAATACTAAAAATTTATTAATTGTTTCTGTACTATACTTCATTTTACCTCCAAAAAAAAGAGTGTAGAAAAAATCTGCCTCTTTATAAGTCAAGATTAGTGATAACACAAATTGAATTAATTAAACAACCTTTTTTCATATTACCACTCCTTACCTTACTATAATAAAATGATAACATTTGATTAGACTAAAGTCAATCTAATTAAGCAAATCTTTTAAACTTTTAATTTTTCCTTTTTCTTTATTAGATAAATTGGTGTCAAGTAATAGTGATGAACCACCATCTTTTTCCCATTCTAAACAATTTATTACTCTATCATCTACTAGAACATGATGATGTTTTGGTATGAAGACTTCACTTTTTTTCTGCTTTGGTAGAACATAATATATAGGCACAACAATATCTCTTTCTCTTAAATATATTGCTTTTTCTTCACCTTCTGAAAAACTATGGATAGCCGTAATTATTCCTCTTAATTTTTTCAATTCCTGAAGCTTATTCAATGTAGATATTGATTCATCAATTTCTTCACATTCCCTTAAAAACAGGTACCAATTTATTGAGCGTAGATACTTAAGCCAATCATTAGGATCTATATTATTTCCCATTACTTCCAAAAATTTTTCTTGTGAATTTAGTATTACACCATCAAAATCTACTAAATACTCCTTTTTCATACAATTCCCTCTATAATCATTTTAACTTATAATTTATAAAAAGTATATTTACTTTACATTAAAAATGTCAAATATAACACATATTTTTTTTATGCATAACTTATATTGATAGGAGTGAATATTTTGAAATATCAAACTGATTCTAGAAAAGTATCAAAAGGAGATACTTTTATTGCAATACCTGGCTATACTGTTGACGGATATAATTTCATTATAGATGCAATTCAAAATGGTGCTGATAAAGTAGTAAGCGAAAAAGAATTTATACCGATTGAAGTTGTTCCATCAACAAAAGAATATTTAAAGAAAGTATTAAAGGATGAATACAGTAATAAGATTAATAATAATTTAAAAATAATAGGAATAACTGGTACTAATGGTAAAACTACAACTGCCTACTTATGCTATCAGTTATTCAATTTATTGGGAGTAAATAGTGCCTATTTAGGAACGTTAGGTTATAAATCAAAGAATAGGGAATTTATCACTTGCAATACCACACCAGATATATTAACTATTTATAATATATTATTAGATTCTATAGAAGAAGGAATAAAAATACTAATAATAGAAGTAAGTAGTCATGCTCTTTCTTATGAAAGAATATATGGTTTAAAACTAGATAGTGCCTTATTTACCAATTTAACGGAAGATCATTTAGATTATCATAAAGATATGAATAAATATTTAATGGATAAATTAAAAATAATAGATTATTTGTCCAGTAATAGCAATTTAATAGTTAATGGTGATGATGAAAATAGTAAAAAATTTATATCTAAATTTGGTAATGGCATAACAGTAGGATTTAACATAAATAATGATTACTATATTAAAAGTATTAATACAACTCCAACTAGTACTGATATTAAATTTATTTATAAAGAAAAAGAATATAATGTTAATATCCCCTTAGCAAATAAATTTAATGTCTATAATTATATAATGGCATTAGCAGTTATCCGTGAATATGGATATACAATATCAGATATTATTTCTAAATCTCATCTTTTACTATCACCTCCAGGCAGATGTGAATTATACAAGGTAAGAGATAGCTATGTTGTAATTGATTATGCCCATACACCAGATGCCTTAGAAAAAGTTATAAGTGCCTATAATGAAATCAAAAAAGGAAAAATAATAACTATTATTGGCTGTGGTGGAAATAGAGACCCTATTAAAAGACCAATTATGGGTAATATTGCTACCAAACTGAGTGACTATGTAATCTTTACCTCAGATAATCCCAGAAATGAAAAACCAGAACAAATAATAGATGATATTCTAAAAGGAGTCACCTCAAATAATTACCAAGTAGAAGTAGATAGAAAAAAAGCTATTAAAAAAGGAATAGATTTATTAACAAAAGATGACATATTATTAATACTAGGTAAAGGCCATGAAGATTATCAGATAATAGGTTCTGATAAAATACATTTAGATGATAGAGAAGAAGTTATAAAATGTGTTAAGCAGCTGGAGTATTAATAAAGTTTGTTTCATTATTTTGAAAATATAATAAACAAAGAATTCCAGCGATTAAAAATATTGTTCCAAATACTTTGGTACTATATAATCCTTTTTGTATGCATCCTACATTCTTATAAGAATTATAATTCCTTATAAAAAAATAAATATATATAAGTAGGGTAACTGATAGGGTAAATCTAAATATCTTATTAGATGTTAATTTATAATTAACATCATCTGTTTGCAAATATATTTTACTATTATAGTTACCATAAAGATTTAATAAGGTTAAAATTATATATATAATTAATAATATATCCTCAACATCTAGTTCTTGATATTTATTCATAATATATTTTATGCTAATAAAAAGCGGTTAATTAAAATCGCTTTTTAATTTTCCTTTTAAAAATTCTTCAAATCTTTTTAATCCATAATCTTCATTATAATAATTAGGTAATTCATTTAAATGTGCTAGAGCTATTTTTGCTGTTATGATTAAATCATCATTAGTAACATTGGTCAAAGGATTAATCTTACCATGTTCTAATTCAATATTTATCCCTTCTAAAAAATCCTTTGGAGAAAACTTATTAAAAGTAACCCCTAAATTATTAGCAGCATAAATAGCATCATTTATTGTAAACATTATATCACCACCATATTATATTATAAATATGACAAGTTAATGACAAATAAATATAGAATGATACTAAAAAAGAGAATATTATGTTATATTTATTTATATAAAATGGTAAATAACTAGTCTATTTTGATAAGTACTTATTTATAACATTCATAGAATATTATAGGGTGGTATTATGAATGGGGTTAGTTATTATGATCTTACAAAAATATTTAATCCTAATATTATAGATATTAGAGATAATTATAGTTATAATCAAGGACATTTAGTTAATGCTAAAAATATTCCGTATTATAGTCTACTATCAAATTATTCACTATATTTAAATAAACATGATATATATTATCTATATTGTGATAGTGGAATACAAAGTAAAGAAATTAGTGATAGACTTAATTCATTTGGTTATAAAACATTTTATATAAAAGAAAAATATGATGCTATAAAAAAATAGAGGTGAGATAAATGGAATATATAATTATAGGACTATTAGTAGTAATAATTATTTTAATAGTTATATTACTAGCTAGAGGCAATAATAGATTAGAAGATAGAATGAGTATGCTGGAAAATAATAATATCAGAGAACTATCTAATTTTAAGACGGATATTATGAAAAATATGACGGATGATATAGATAAATTAGATGACAAAATAGAAAAAAGATTAGTATCAATTACCGAAAAAGTAAACGAAAGACTTGATGATAGCTTTAACAAAACAAATAAGACTTTTACAAATGTTTTAGAAAGACTATCAAAAATAGATGAAGCACAGAAAAAAATAGATAATCTCTCTACTGATATTGTTGGTTTAGAAGGAATACTTACAGATAAAAAGAGTAGAGGTATATTTGGAGAAATCAATCTAAAACATATATTATCTTCTGTATTTGGCGAAAAAAATGATAGAATATATCAATTACAATATACATTACCTAATAGTTTTATAGCAGATGCTATCTTATTTACACCAGAGCCATTAGGAACTATTGCTATTGATTCTAAATTTCCACTAGAAAATTATCAAAATATGGTAGATAAAAACAAGAGTCAAACAGAAAGAAACAATTATGAAAAAATGTTTAAAAGTGATGTTAAAAAACATATCGATGCTATTAGTTCTAAGTATATTATACCCGGAGTAACTGCGGGACAAGCAATAATGTTCTTACCAGCTGAAGCAATATTTGCAGAGATTAATGCTTATCATAATGATTTAGTAGAATATGCCTATAAAAAGAACGTTTGGATTACTAGTCCTACTACTTTAATATCTAGTTTAACTACAATAGAACTTATTTTAAAAAATATGGAAAGAGACAAGTATGCTAGAGTTATTCATGATGAATTAAATAAATTAGGAGTAGAATTTTCTAGATATAGAGAAAGATGGGATAAACTATCTAGAAGCATAGAAACAGTTAATAAGGATATTGAAAGCATTAATATAACAACAGATAAAATTACAAAAAGATTTGATTCTATCAGTGATGTTAACATAGAAAATAAAAACTTAATAGAATAATAAAATATGGATTATTAGAATAAACTTAATTAGGTGAATTCGAGTGATCCGTATTTTTTTCTTTTTATTAGGCTTTGGTATCATGACAATTGGTTTTGTATATATAATAATGTATTTAAATATGTTAAGTATTGGGTATAAATTTTCTGATTATGTCAATTTTATAAAAGAAAGTAAAGAATGTTATTTAGTAATATTAGGATTTATAATTATTAATTTATCCTTATATAAAAGGAGAATAAAATGAAATATATTTATGATATAGCATTAAACTTCAATCAAGATTATTATGATTTTTATGAATGGAGTGGTGAAGATAAAATCCTTAATGTAAAAAAAATACCATTATATAGAGTAAGTAAAGAAGATTATCTTAGTCTTAAATATAACAATGTAATTATTAATAATATAAAACATAAAATGATACTTATCACAAATACCCTAGAAGTTATGGGAATAATATTAAATAAAGACGGAAAATTGGTTAAAAGAAGTTCATTATTATTAGATGAACAAGATGACATATTAGATAGTAGTGAAGATTTGAAAATAACTAAAATAATCTTTAAAAAGAATATTTATAAAAGAAGAGAAATTATAGGAAGAAATATTAAGGAAAAGAAAAAATATATCACTTCTTTTTTTAATAAATTAAATAAAGAACATAATATATACCTTCTGAAATATGTATATTATGATTTATATAAAAAAGAAGCAGATATAAATAAAATATACAAGACATTAATCAATTCAGATATTAACATATTATATAATGAATTAAAAAAAATAAAGATAAAATAATTTATCTTTATTTAACACTATTAATATAAGTTTTATATTTACCTTCTAAATCAGTATCTGTAAATTTTAAACCTTTTTCTTCTCTTAGACTAATTAATGCTTTTTGATATAAATTTTGATCAGCATCTTTCTTTTCTTTAGCTAAAACATCAATAATTTCGTCTTTTATATCTTTTAAAGCAGGTTTTTCTTTTTCATCAATTTTATATACAATATGGTATCCATAAGAAGTTAATACTGGGCTACTACTATAAGTATCCTTTTTTAATGTTCTCATTTCTTTAACATAAGCTGATTCTAAAGAAGCATTAAATGCTTGATATCCAAGTTCTTCTACAGTAATTTTATCCTTGTATTCTTCAGTAACTTCTTCCCATTTCTTACCATCATTCAAATTTTTAATAATTTCATTAGCTAATTCCTTAGCTTCAGAATCTTTTAAACCATTTTCTTCATCAATAGCTACTAAAATATGTTTAGTATCAATATCGCCAACAACCTCTTTATCATAGTATTTATCAATATCTTTATCAGTAACTAATTTTTTAGCATACTCATCATAATATAAGTTACGACGATAATCTAATTTTAGATGTTCTAAGAATTCACCTTTATTGGCAAAGCCATTATTTGCTAAAAACTCTTGTTCAGATTGACCATAATATTGCTCATACATCTTAAAATAGTATTCAGCATTATCATTAACTTCACTATTCATTTCATCAGTGTCAGGGTACATTTCATTAAGAATAATTCTATCAATACTATTAATTAATTCTCTAGAACCATATAGTGATTTCATATCAGAATATAAATCGTTTGCTGTATAAGTTATTTTATTAACAGTAAATATAGGCTCTTTTCCATCATCTAATTTAGCTATTCTTTTAGGCCATATCAATAATGCAATTAAAACAGTAATTAATACCCCGGCTATAAAAGGATAAGCTATCTTTCTAAAATCTTCATAATTAGCCATAAAAGAATTGCCAATCCCATTCTTACTCTTTTTCATATCTTTTTTTTCTTTCTTCATTTCTATTTTCCTTTCTAAACACAATTATTATGATAACAAAAAACAACAAAAAAAACAATACTTTTCTCGGTATTAGTTCTTAATCATTCACACTTTTAGTATATTTACCATAAAATAATGTAGAACTTATGAAAAAGGAGGAAATAACATGGGAAACTGTGGAACTTGTGGAACAGGATCAGGAGCTGCTATTGTATTAGTATTATTCATTTTATTAATAATTATCCTAGGAGCTTGGATATAAAATAAAAAGGAGGTTTTATGACATCTAATTGTAATTGTGGTTCAAATAATGGCTATTTATTAGTATTGGTTATTTTCATACTATTAGCTATCATATTAGGATCATGTTTCATATAAAAGGAGCTATTAATTAGCTCCTTTAATCTTATTATACACATCTTCTATATCACTCAATGTATCTTCCTGATATTTAGGTATTAAATGCATATGATAATGCTTGATTTCTTGATAACAACCATTATTTTGAACAATTCTAATACCTATAGGATTTAGTTTACTATCTAAAAGATTATAAATATATTTAGATGCTTTTACAATTTCAAACAATGTCTCCTCATCAATATCATGTAAGTCCTTATAATGACGTTTAGGAACTATTAATGTATGACCAGGAGCCATAGGATTAATATCCAAAAAACATTTAACACACTCATTTTCATATATCAGATAAGAAGGAATATCTTCCTTAATTATTTTACAAAATATACAATCCATATCATCACCAATATAATTATACTATAAAATAAAGAATTTTCAACTTAAAACTTGTATTATTTCCTAATCGATGTTATCATTAAATAGAAGGATACGATAAATATGAAAAACAAAAAAAATATTTTATTAATTATACTTTCAGCACTATTAATTATGCTAGTAGCAGTTGGTACATATTCATTCTGGGTTTGGGAATCTAGTACGAATACTAATGTATCTACTACTATACCTGCTAATTATTCCTGTAGTGCTGATGGTGGTGGAAATATTACTATTAGTGATGCAAAATTACAACCAACTACTTGTACAGATACACAACATACAATAGTAAGAGAAATTACTACTGATTTAACTAGTGGTTCCAGTAAACCAATAAAATTAGATTTGTATTTAGATATTAATTCGATATCTCCAGAAGTTGTAGATATTAGTAATCTTCAGTGGATAATAAAAACAAGTGGAGAAGGATGCGAAGAAGGGGATCTTATTAATGTTGGCGATTTTGCTGGTAAAACAGTTGGGGATCAAATTCATATTTTTACTAAAAATTATTTAGAAACAGGATCTGATACATATTATCTATATATTTGGTTAGACGAAGCGGAAACTAATGCCAATACAGCCAGTAAAAACATTGATATGTCATTAACTGTATCATGTAATGATAGTACGACTATTCCTAATTCACCATATATAAATGGTTCTGGTTTAATACCTGTAAAATTATCTCCATCTGGCGATAAAGTAACAGCAATTTCAGAAGATGATCCTAATTGGTATAATTATGGTAATAAACAATGGGCTAATGCTGTACTTGTATCTGATACAAATAGAAGTAATTACCAAAATTTATCTCTAGGGGATGAAGTTAATATACCAACAAGTGAAATATTAGCATATTACGTTTGGATACCAAGATATTCTTATAAAGTATGGAGATTAAGTAATGTCTCATCTGTTTCTGAAAAGCGCTCCATAGATATTAGATTTACATCTACTTCAGTAATTGATGATATGCCTACATCAACAGGGGTATACTATACTCATCCAGCCTTCTGGTGGGATGCTGACTCTGATGGTACAAGAGATGAAGGTGAAGAACTCTCTGGTATTTGGGTAAGTACATTTGAATTAAGCAATAGTACATTATTACCCATAGATACAGGAGGATATAAACAAAATTTAGGA
>JAEEGL014482112.1_pt1 | contig 29454 bp, 24 predicted proteins | sample 9134231 | NCBI WGS metagenome assembly JAEEGL01 (sample SAMN16246548, study PRJNA631951) | gut metagenome | biome: gut microbiome; feature: rumen; material: fiber-attached | host: Bos | place: Iran: Karaj | collected 2018-10
GAAATATTAAGTAAAAAATATAATATTGAAATAAAAAGTTTTAATGAAATAACAGACATTAATATATATGATGAAATCATCTATATAGGATCTTTATATGCTGGTGGAGTATTAGGAATGAAAAAAACTTTAAATAAAATTAAAGATTTAACTAATAAAAAAATTATAATTGCCACATGTGGTGTAGCTGATCCGTTAGACGCTATAAACATAGAAACAATAAGAAAAAACATTAAAAAGCAGCTAAAAGAAGAAATATTTAATATTTCTAGTATTTATCATGTTAGAGGTGCTATTGATTATACTAAGTTAAGTGGTAAACATAAATTCATGATGAAATTATTATATAAAAAGTGTATAAAAATACCAGAAGGAGAAAGAACTCCTGATATGAGAGGATTAATTGAAACTTATGATAAACAAGTAGATTTTATAAGTGAAGACTTTTTAAAAGAATTAGAAAAAGAAATATAGTGTTTAAAGAGACCCTAATAAGGGCCTTTTTTATCGGCAATAAAATATAGCCTATCGGCAAAATATAACTCATTTTCATACCCAAATAACTTATTTATATTTTGCCGATAATTAAAATTATGTATAAATAATAGGTTGAATTTATCCTATTTTCACGTTATATTGCAATAATATGCTATAATTATTATGGGGTGTGATAAATATGAAAAAGAAAATCATAAAAATCATAGCCTTAAGCTTTCTTAATGTTATTCTTTTAATTATAGTTATAAGTCTTTGTGTTCTTTATGGTAGATTATCATCTATGATGAGCATAAAGAAAAAAGGAAATAACTTATATACTATGAATTATAAAGAGAACTACCATTTAGATAAGGCATTAAAGGCTGGACTCAAAGATGAAGATAGTTTATTTAATTTCATTTGTGATGAAATGTTTTTTGGATATAAAGTTAAAACGAATATTTCACAGTATGGCTGTAGTGCATTTAAATCAGAAAATGCTAGTGGAGATGAAATAGTAGGTCGAAATTTCGATTTAAAAGGTAAAGGCACACTTTGTGTTTATACTAATCCAAAAGGTGGATATAAATCAATTTCTACTGTTTCAATGGATATGGTAGCAGTAGGTGGGACTAATAAAATATCACCAAAAAGCTTTTTAGGTAGAGCAGCCCTTTTATGTTCACCGTATATTTGTGTTGATGGTATGAATGAAAAAGGACTATCAGCATCCTTACTTGATATGATAAGTGGAGAAACACATATGGATACAGGTAAGCCTGATTTAATAGTTACTTTAGCTATTAGATTATTAATGGATAAAGCTTCAACAGTAGATGAAGCAATAGATTTATTAAAACAATATGATATTCAAACAGCACATGGCTGGACTCAACATATTTTTCTAGCTGATGCTTCTGGTAAATCAGTAATAGTAGAGTGGCATAGAAATGAAATAACTGTAGTAGATTATAATATCTGCACAAACTTTTGGATGTCAGGTCCATCTTTTGATGGAACTTACGCTAATAGATGTCGTAGATTTGATTATATTGAGGAATACTTAAATAATCACTCTACAGTAAGCCTAGAAGAAGCTATGGAAGCACTAGAAGGCTCTAGTCAAAGTAATACTGTATGGTCTGTAATGTATAACTTAAATAACTTTACGGCTGATTATGCTGTTAGTAGAGACTATGATGAAATTTATCATATAAATCCTAAAGGCTCCCATGAAGGATTACTCTTAAGATTTGTTATTATAGTTCTAATATTAGGCATAGGTGGAATAACTTATTTAACTATTAGATTAATAAGAAAAAAGAAAATAATTGAAGAAATAGAAGAATAAAAAAAAGGCGCTATTGCACCTTTTTTTGTTTATAATCACTATTATTAATAAATCTATTATATGCTTCTATTCTTTCTTCTTTAATGAGCTTTTCACGCTCAGCTGATATATCATTCATTTTAGTTCCATATTCTAAAACAACTTTTCTAATTTGTTTATTTAAGATGATAACTATAACTACTAAAGCAATAATAGGAATAAAGGAAATTATTTTTAAAATAGTAATATTTTTATTAATACCTATAGCTAGAAGAGCTATAAATAAAATACTTAATAGAATAATAGATAATAATCTAATTGTTCTAGGCATCTTAGTGATTTTATCTCTTTTATTTGCTAGCTCATATATTTTATTATTATAATCTTCTTGATCATCATTTATAGGAAGATCTCCTAATCTATAAATCTTATCACTACCATTAGTACATGCATATAAAACAAATGTGTGATCTCTAACCTTAACATCTATAGCATAAATAGATACAAGTGTTACACTTAAAGCTTCTATTTCAACATCTCCATTATATTGTTCTTTTTTTATTTTATTAACGGGGTAAGTTATATTTTCTTTATAAACATTATTTAAGATATTATTTTTTAGAATATTTAATACCTCATCATCTATTACTAAAGAATTAAGTTCTTTATTCTCTAATGGAATAATAGATGATTTATCTAAATTTTGACTATTAATAAAATCAGCGTATTTTGGATCAACAAAAGTAGAATCAGAAATTCCACTTATAGAGCCAAAATCTCTAACCCACTCAGTTTCTGTTTTATAGCTAGTTGAATAACTATTTTTTCTAGTACCATCAGAATATTTAGTGGTTTTTTTCGTTGTATAAGCTACCTGCTTATCATAGCCTAAAAGTCTTGAATAATTGATATTTGCGATCCCCTTTGCGCTAATGATAGGAATATCTATTTTATTAACTTGACTAAATATGGCTTCATCAAAGATATATGGAGGACATAAGTATTCATCCCTTAAATACTTTAAACATCCACTAAAGAATTCTTCTTTAGAATATAAGTCACTATATCTATATCCACTTTGAAAATGTAAGTCACTCATCTTATTCCTTCTTTCTAAAAGAATTCCAAACAACTTAATTTTAACATTATTTTTTACCGAATACAATCTAAAAATAGCCGAATACCTTAAATCTATTTTAATTGATTTTTATATTAATATAATAGAAGTTGAGGTGAGGGTAATGGAAATTATCAAAGTAGAAAATGTATGCAAGAATTATAAAGATATAAAAGCTTTAAACAATGTCAGCTTAACAATTAATGAAGGAGAATTATATGGACTTTTAGGAGTTAATGGCGCAGGTAAAACAACACTACTTAAAATATTAAGTGGTTTAACTGATATGACAAGTGGAAGCTTTAGTGTATGTAATTACGCAAATAAAGAAATGGATGAAATAAAAAAAATATTAGATATATCCCCACAAGAAAGTGCCGTAGCTTTAAATTTAACTGTTTTAGAAAACCTAAAATTCTTCCAAGACTTATATAATCAAAAAGATGATGAATATTTAAAGCAAATAATAAATGATTTAGGACTTTCTGAAGTAACTAAGCAAAGAGCAAAGACTTTATCAGGAGGATACCTTAGAAGATTATCAATAGCTTTAGGCTTAATATCTAAACCTAAAATACTACTATTAGATGAACCAACACTAGGACTAGATGTACTAGCTAGAAGAGAGTTATGGAATATAATTAATAAGTTTAAAGGTAAAATCACTATTATACTTACATCACACTATTTAGAAGAAATAGAAGCCTTATGTGATAGAGTATCTATTATGTCTAAAGGTAATCTACTTATTGAAGGTACTATTGATGAAATAAAGAATAAGGCAAATGAAACATCATTTGAAGAAGCATTTGTTAAGATTGTAGGAGGTGCTATTAATGAATAAAGCGATTCTATTTACAAAAAGAAACTTAAAAGAAATGAAAAGAGATCCTCTAGTTTATATATTTTGCGCAGGATTCCCTATTGCGATGGTTTTATTATTCCAAATAATATTACATTATGCACCAGATGGTAAAGTAGCTATATTTGAAGTAAAAAGCTTAATACCTGGAATTATGGTATTTTCTTATTCATTACTTATGTTAATGTCATCCTTACTCATTTCAAAAGATAAATCAACAGCTTTTTTAAAAAGATTATACACTTCTCCAATGAAGGGTAAAGATTATATAATTGGCTATTTTATCCCCTTTTTCATAATTGGCTTAATTCAATCAGTTATATGTATTTTACTAGGCTATATCTTTGGAGCAACATCTAATAGTGGATTCGTTCCTTTTTATAAAGCCTTACTTTTAATACTTGTGATGATACCTATTATGACTATAAATATTTTTATTGGATTAATATTTGGAGCTATTTTAAATGATAAAGCAGCTCCTGGTATATCATCTATATTTATTTCTTTAAGTGGTATTATTGGTGGATGCTGGATGCCTCTAGAAACTATGGGAGATTTTGAAAAAGTATGTAGTATTTTCCCTTTTTACCCATCAGTATATTTAGGTAGATGTATTACTCACGCAAGCCATGCATTAACAGATGAGCTTGGTAATACTACTTATTATACATTTAGTGATAGAGGCTTATTATTTATCATAATCACATTTGCTTATTTAATAGTTATAGGCTTATTAACACTTTTATTTTTCAATAAAAGATTAAAAAAAGACTGTTAGTATTGTATAATCTTTATAGGAGGTAAGTCCTATGAAGTGTTATACATATATAGAAAAAGTTGATGAAGAAAAAGTATTAATATACGCCAATGAAAGAACAAAACTAATTGATGAAATAGAATCATTAGTTACATCAAGTGATATCAATATAACAGGTACATATAATGATGAAATCATTAAAATTGATATAACTGATGTAAGTTGTTTCTTATCAGAAAACAATAAAGTATTTGCGCTTGTTAATGATAAGAAATATCAAATTAAACAAAGATTATATCAAATAGAAGAAATGAATTTAGAATCATTCATTAAAATAAACCAATCATGCTTAGCTAATAAAAAGAAAATCAAAAAGTTTGAATCAACTATTGGTGGAAGCTTAAAGGTTGTTTTTAAGAATGGTTATATTGATTATATATCTAGAAGAGAATTAAAAAATGTTAAGCAAAGGATGGGATTATAATATGAACTATTATGTAAAAGAATTCTTAAAACGTGGCTTAATGTTTTCTGGCTTAGGCCCAATAGTAGCAGGAATAGTATATTTATGTATAGAAAAATCAGGAACAGAATTAAATTTAAGTGGTTCAACAATGCTTTTAGCTATAATCACAACCTATATAATTGCCTTTGTTCATGCTGGTAGTTCTATATTTAATACTATAGAACATTGGTCTAGAGTAAAAGGCTTACTCTTCCAATTAATTAGTATTTATGTTGTTTATACAGCAGGTTATTTAATTAATAGTTGGCTTCCTCTTAAGATAGAAGTTATAATAATATATACAGTTATATTTATAGTAGCTTTCTTAAGTGTATGGCTTACAGTATTCTTTATAACTAAGAGTGTAACTAAAAAGCTAAATGATAAATTAAATAATAGTTTGGAGGAATAATTGTGATTAATAATTCATTTGATACATCAAAGCCTTTATTTGGACCTAAAGATTCCTATGATAGTGTAGGAATTAAGCCAATAGAAAAAATAACTGATAAATGTATTGTTGCTTATTCAGTACAAGTTAAAGATGAAATCTTAAAAAAATACACTAATAGAAAAGTAGCCTTTAGTGGTACAGCTAATGGATTAATAGATGTATATTACTTAGAAGAAATAAACACTCTATTTTATATGTCACCTGTATGTGCACCTACAGCTGTAGCAACCTTAGAAGAAATAAGCTATATAACTGGTGCCACTAACTTTATCTTTTTTGGATCTTGTGGAATATTAGATAATAATGCAAAAGATAAAGTTATAATACCTAAAAAAGCATATAGAGATGAAGGAACTAGTTATCATTATGCCCCTGCTAGTGATTTTATAGATATTAAAAACTATAAGGTAGTAGAGGATGTATGTAAAAAATATAAGTTAGATTATATTTTAGGTTACACTTGGACTACAGATTCTATTTATAGAGAAACAGTTGATAATATCGATAGAAGAAAAAATGCTGGCTGTATATGCGTAGAGATGGAAACATCAGCGCTAGAAGCTATGTGTGATTTTAAAGGCTTAAACTTATATACCTTCTTTTTATCAGGAGATATATTAGTTGATGAATGGAATAGAAGTGACTTAGGCACAGAAAAAGAGCATAAGAAGCAATTATCTAGCTTTGATGTAGCTATCTTAATAGCACAAAATATATAATAAGAGACCTTAAAAAGGTCTTTTTATTTTGCTTGACATTATAGGATATATCCTATATAATTACATTATTAGAAGGAGTTGACTATTATGTTTAATGAATTAAAAAAAGTAGAATTCAAAGACAATTTAATAGCAATATCTGAGTTCTTAGATGGGACCATAACAGCTTATGATTTTCATGATATATTTGATAGATATCCTGTCTTTAAAAGACTATTAGAAGATGACAATCTATATAGGAATGGTTATATTTGTATTGGTGGAGTGGCTTTAATATTTGATGATGAATTAGATATAGCTGCAGAAGAATTATATTTCAACGGAAAAATAATAGAAAAAAAAGAAGTAGGAATAAATATAACAATTGCTACAGCCGTTACAACTGCTAGGCTAAAAAAAGGTATTACGCAAAAAGAATTGGCAAAGCTAACTAAGATTCATCAGGCAGAAATATCCAAAATAGAAAGAGGCATTGGTAATCCTTCAGTCAAGACACTTGACAGAATAGCAAAAGGTTTAGGCTTAAAGCTTGAGCTATTCTTAAAATAATTTTTGATAAAACTGGCATTTAGACCTTAAAAAGGTCTTTTTTTTGTGAAAAAATGCACATTTTTAATAAAAAAGTATATTCTTATATATATATTATTTATGTTATAATGGTTTCAAAGGTGGTGATTTTGATGCCTGATAAATCTGTTTATTTATACCAAGAGGCTAGAGCTAATTTCTTTAATATGATGCTTATGCTTGTTATGGCTTTCTTAGGTGGAATTGCTTTAATATTAAATGAGCTTGGTTTATTTACAGCTGAAAAAGAGATGTTTAGATCATCAATAGGGCAACTCGCAATTTATGCGATAATACCATTTTTGATTTATTTAATTCATGACAAAATGATTAGATGTCAAAAGCATGATACTATACTAGAAAAACCATTTTATAAAGTAATACTAATTGTCTTTATCTTTTTCTGTATTACAGACTTATGTGTATCATTATCATTTCAAGCTATTTTACTAATGGCTATACCACCAATTGTTGCGGCACAGTATAAAAATGATAGAAAACTATTCTTTTGGGTAATAGTCGCAACACTTGTCATGGTTCCTTTAGTAACTTATGGAAGTTACTTCATGGGAATGTATGATGCAAACCTACTAAAGGGCGTTCCTGAACCTTATGAACTAGAAGATAGAGTAAGTGCGATTACCTTTAAAAGAGCTGGTGAAATCTTCTTACATTATGTAATGCCTAGAACATTATGTATTATCGCCATAGACTTTATCGCTATAACTATCACTAGAAGAACAGCAATAATGCTAGATACCCAAGATATGTTAAATAATGTCATAATTGAAGAAAAAGAAGAAAAGTCAGTTATGCAACAAAATGTTATTGAAGATTTAGCTGATGTAGTTGAAACTAGAGACCTAGAAACAGGAGATCACATTAAACGAACTAAATTATATGTTAATATACTTGCTAATGCTTTAAAGAATACTGATAAGTATAAGGATATATTAACTGATGAAAAGATAGAACTAATGACTAATGCTGCTCCACTTCATGATATTGGTAAGATAGGTGTTAGTGATTTAATCTTAAAGAAAAAAGGTAGACTAACTGATGAAGAGTTTAATATTATGAAAACTCATACTACTATAGGTGGAGAAATCATTAGTAAAATACTTAACGACTTAAAAAATGAAGACTATCTAAATATGGCTCATGATATAGCTTTAAGCCACCATGAAAAGTGGAATGGATCAGGATACCCTAACGGCTTAAAGGAAGAAGAAATCCCTCTATCAGCCCGTATAATGGCTATAGCTGATGTATTCGATGCCTTAATATCTAAAAGATGTTATAAGGAAGCTATGCCTATAGATGAAGCAATAGATATAATCATTAAAGATGCTGGAACTCATTTTGATCCATATATTGTTGATGTATTTAAAACAATAATACCTGAGTTTAAAGAAGCCGCAAATAAAAAATTATAGGGCACGTCAATTGACGTGTTTTATTTTCGTAAATTTTTTTAAAAATAATTAATTATATAATTTATAAAATATATATTTTCTAATTAGATAATGCTAAAATAAAAGTAGATTTAACGCTATTTATAAAGAAGTGATTATATGATTAAGGTTACTAATTTGGTTAAGGTTTATAAACCTAAAACAAAAAAATACCCAGGAACTCATGCCATAAATGGTATGACTTTTACTTTGCCTGATAAAGGCATGGTTTTTATTGTTGGTAAAAGTGGTTCTGGTAAATCTACTTTACTTAATATTCTAGGTGGCTTAGATGATTATGATAGTGGTAGTGTCATTGTTGATGGTAATGACTTAAAACAAATGAATCACTCGGACTTTAATAAATATAGAAGTACCTATGTATCCTTTATTTTCCAAGATCACTTTTTAATAGATGACTTTAAGGTTAAAGATAATGTTAATATAAGCTTAAACATAATTAATGAAAGCAATTATGATAAGGTAAGTGAAACACTTAAAAAAGTAGATATCATAGGTAAAGAAAATAATATGCCAAATGAACTATCAGGTGGAGAGCGTCAAAGAGTTGCCGTAGCTCGTGCTATCATAAAAGATCCTAAGCTTATTCTATGTGATGAGCCTACAGGAAATTTGGATACTAAAACAACACTACTTATATTTGATCTATTAAAAGAGCTATCAAAAGATAGATTAGTAATAGTAGTAAGTCATGATATAGATAATGCCTATGTATATGCCGATAGAATCATTGAAATCTTTGATGGAAAGATTATCACAGATAAGATAAAAAACGCTTATTATAGCGATAAACTATCTATATTAAATGATGTAATATCTATTCCTGATGGCAAGATTTTAAATGATAAAGATATTGATTATATCAATAATAGAATCACTAGTGAAACAAAACTAGAATTATCTAGTAAACAATATATTGATAATGATTTAACGGATAAAAGTGATAGGACCATTAAGCTTGTTAAAAAACCGTATTATAAGAAAGGCCTAAAGCATATTTCTAAAGTCTTTATAGCTAAAAGACTTAAGAAAATGTTTATCACAAGCTTAATCATTTCAATAATTATTTCTTGTTTCTTAATATTCTTATCTCTTTTAAGCTTTGATGGAAATAAAGAATTACTTAAGAAACTAAGAAATGATAAAGTAGATGAGTTTAATATTAGAAGAAACTTATATATTAATGGAGATCCTATGGAGGCTTTAAGATTACAGAATAAATTATGTGTAATAGATCAAGCTGATATAGATAACCTATATAAGAGTGGTTATAAGGGTAATGTATATAAAATATATAATTATGGTGCATGTAGTAGTTCTGGTCAAGTTTTAAGAAATGAAACAATGGGTCAACCTAGTAGTAACCTATCTAAATTCTATATTAAAGAAAGCTACGGAACACTTGTATGTGATAAAGCATACTTACAAAAGAAGTTTGGAAACTATGAAGTTATAAAAGGTGATATTAATGATAAAGGTATTATTATAACTGACTATATAGCTGATAGTATGATTTATAATAATACTTATATCGATAGCTATGATGAGTTAATTGGTAAATATTATTTCACAAGTGGCGAAACAGACTATGTATATATATCTGCGATAATTAAAACTGATTACTTAGAAAAGTTTAAAGATATCATGGATAAATGTGATTTTTCTAGCAGAAAAACACTTGATATTACGAAGATTTTAAATGATGAAGAATTTGGTATATTTGCATCTGAAGCACAGTTAAAATATGGCTTATGTTACTCATTATCTGATGATTTCTTATCGGAAATAATGACTCCTGATAGAATAGGATGGATACCTATTAGATACTCTCATGCGGTAATTAATGGTACAACCTATTATATGGGTCAAAATGTAAGTATCAAGAAAGTCACTAGTGATTATGGATTGTCTAGAGGTGAGGTAGTAGCAAATGTAAGATATTTTAATGATATCTTTGGTACTAACTATACTACTGAAAACCTAGATACATTCACTCCTACAAAGATAAAACTAGTAAAATATTATGATTATACGAATACAGAAACTTCTAAAGTATATGCTGAAGTAGAAGTAACTATTACAAAACTAATTAAAGCTAATAGTAATCATATATTATATTGTTTAGATGAAGATTATGAACTATTTAAAGATATTAGTGTTATAAATTATTCTCTTTTATTAGATGATTTAGATGGAGCTATTAAATGTATTGAAAAAATAGAAGGTGATTATTATATTGATGATACTAATATTAGAGCCGTTAACTTAATAACTAAATATGTATTAGTATTTAGAAAAATATCTATTTTATTAAGTTTTATTCTAGGAATACTTTGTATAATTTATTTAGTATTCTATGAATTAAGTAATATAAAAGCTAATAGAAAAGAAATAGGTATACTAAAAGCCTGTGGTATGGCTCAAAGAAATATAGGAATGATATTTATTATGCAACAGATAATAGTATCTATTATTGTTACAATATTATCATTTGGCTTATCATATGTATTAATTAAGTTCTCAGACTCCTTAATGATAACATCCATTAAGAAGTATGCTGAAGTTTATATTAATGGACTAGTTATTATAAGATTTAATATATTTACAATGATATCTATTCTAGCTTTTATGATATTTATCATTATGGCTTCATGTATCATACCTATATTACTTTTAAAGAGAGTAAAGCCAATGAACATAATAAAAGCAAAAGAATAACAAAAAAACACCTCTTGTGTTATAATAAGATAGAGGTGTTTTTATTATGTTTACTTTAGAATCTAAATTTAAGCCTACAGGCGATCAACCTGAGGCTATAGAAAAAATAGTAAATAATATAAAAGCTGGCGTTAAAGAACAAGTCTTAATGGGCGTAACTGGCTCAGGTAAGACATTTACGATGGCTAATGTCATTAAAAGTGTTGATAAACCAACACTTGTTTTAGCACATAATAAAACACTTGCTGGGCAATTATATTCAGAGTTTAAAGAATTCTTCCCTAATGATAGAGTAGAATACTTTATATCTTATTATGATTACTTCCAACCTGAAGCATACGTTGTATCAAGTGATACATACATTGAAAAGGATGCATCTATTAATGATGAAATAGATGAAATGAGACATGGGGCTACAGAAAGTCTTTTAGAACATAGAAACACTATCGTAGTCGCAAGTGTTTCCTGCATATATGGTATAGGAGATCCTGAAGATTATAAAGCTAGTATGTTAGTTTTAAGAGTAGGACAAAAAATAAATAAAAAAGAAATACTTAATAGGTTAGTAGAGATGCAATATAAAAGAAATGATATCGATTTTTCTAGATCAACATTCCGCGTTAGAGGAGATATAATCGATATCATTCCACCTAATGAGCACTCATTAGGTATAAAAATAGAATTATTTGATGAAGAAATAGAATCTATTAAAAACTTTGATGTTACTACAGGTAAATCAATTATGAAAAAAGATATAGCCGTATTATTTCCAGCAACTCACTTTATGACTAATAAAGAGAAGATGGAAGAAACTATTAGAAGAATAGAGGCTGAATTAGAAGAAAGAATTAAATACTTTAAAGATAATGATAAACTACTTGAAGCACAGCGTATAGAACAACGTACAAGATACGATATAGAAATGCTTAAAGAAATAGGATCGTGTTCAGGTGTAGAAAACTATGCTAGACACTTAGCCTTGAGGGAAGAGGGTGAAACACCATCAACTCTAATTGATTTCTTTCCTAAAGATTTCTTACTTATAGTAGATGAATCCCATGTAACACTACCTCAGGTTAGAGGTATGTTTAATGGAGATAGATCAAGAAAACAAACATTAGTTGATTATGGATTTAGATTACCATCTGCACTAGATAATAGACCACTAAGAATAGAAGAATTTATGTCTAAACTTAATCAAGTATTATATGTTTCAGCAACTCCAGGAGATTATGAACTAAGTCATAACTTCCCTATAACTGAACAAATTATTAGACCTACAGGTTTACTTGATCCAGTTATAGAGGTTAGAGAAGAGCTAGGACAAATTGATGATTTAATTAGTGAAATAGAAAAGCGAAAAATGGCTAACGAACGCGTTTTAGTCACTACTTTAACTATAAAGATGAGTGAAGATTTAACAACATATCTACGTAAGCGTGGATATAAGGTAGCTTATCTTCACTCAGAGATTAAGTCTTTAGAACGTATTCAAATAATTAGAGACTTAAGAATTGGTACTTATGATGTTTTAGTAGGTATAAACCTACTTAGAGAAGGACTAGATATACCTGAAGTATCTCTAGTAGCTATATTAGATGCGGATAAGCAAGGCTTCTTACGTAGCTCTAGAAGCTTAGTTCAAACTATAGGTAGAGCCGCAAGAAATGAACATGGTAAGGTTATAATGTATGCCAATACCATAAGTGATTCTATGGAATATGCGATAAAAGAAACTAATAGACGTAGAGAAATCCAAGAAGCATACAATAAAAAGAATAACATTATACCTAAAACTATCATTAAAGCAGTCCCAGAAGTTATCACCATCAAGAAGAAGCTTGATGATGAAGCTAAGCTTGATATTAAAGAGCTTGAAAAAGAAATGTATAAAGCAGCTGATGAGCTTGACTTTGAGCGTGCAGCAAGACTAAGAGATATCATATTAGAACTAAAAGCCAAAAAGAGCGGAAAGAGTATTTAAAAAGTTGGACAAGATCCGACTTTTTTTGTTTTCCTCTTTACTTAAATAATTATTATGTTATAATAAGTTAAGAAATAAATAAGATAGTTCGAAAACCATCCTATCTATAAATAAAACTAGGGAACAAATAAGAGTGTTTTTTAGTTGCACTCTTTTTTATTTCCTCAAAGGAGGAATTATTATGGAAAAAACTAAAAACCCATTTAAAAGATTTGGCTTATGGGTAGCTGATACAACTAAATGGATGTTTGACTTTAAAGACTGGAAGATGCTACTAAGAAGCATTCCAGGCTTAGTTACCATGCTATTTATCATGGCAACTATAACTATGAATTTAGCTGCTAATAAGATTGTATGGAGTGGACTAGTAGTTAATGGAACTCCACTTGTATCTATAACTGGTGGAATATTTTTATCATGGTTAATATTCTTATTAATGGATATCTTAACTAAAACATATGGTATAAAAGCAACTATTAAATTAACTATACTAGGAGCTTTAATTAATGCCTTTGCGGTCATCTTTTTAGCTCTAATAGCACTATTTCCTGCTAAATACCCATATGAAGGTGCATCAAATTATTTTGATATAGTATTTGGCTTTGAAGCAAATGCTGCTCCACAGCCATGGCAAATATTATTATCATCAACTATCGCTTATATCGCTTCAGGCATAGTTAATGCGATAGTTAATGGTCTATTTGGAAAACTATTTAAAAAGAATCCTGATGGTAAGATAGCTTTCTACTGTCGTAGTTACGTTAGTACAACAATAGGACAATTTGTTGATAATTTTATCTTTGGAGCTTTAGCTTTTGCTATTTTTGCTAAATTTTATACCCTACCTACACTTTTAGGTATAGCAACACTAGGAGCTTTAATAGAACTAGCTTGTGAAATAATATTCTCTCCATTTGGCTATAGAATATGTAAAAAGTGGCAAAATGAAGGAGTAGGTAAAGATTATTTAGCTTATTGTAGAGAAATGGAGCTTAGAAAAGATCCATCAAGAATAGATTTAGATAATCCTATTAAAGAAGGTGTTTAATATGAAGTTAGAATATTTATCAGCCTTAGAAATAGGAGAATTAGTAAATAATAAAAAAATAACTCCTAAAGAAGTATTAGATTATTTTATTAATAGAATTGAATCTAGAAATAAAAGTATAAATGCTTTTGTTTATACTAAATATGATTATGCCTATAAAGAAGCCGAAAAGCTTCAAAAAAGACTTGATTGTGGCGAATACTGTGGCGTATTCGCTGGCGTTCCTTTTGCGCTTAAAGACTTCCTTCCAAGCAAGAAGGGTTGGACGCATTCCTTTGGTGGAGTGAAATGCTTAGAGACAACTGATGAATGTAGTAGCCTATTTTGTCAAATAATGGAAGAAAATGGAGGAATAGCCATAGGTAAGGTAAATGCCCCAGCATATGGCTTTAGAGGTGTTACTGATAACTTGATGTATGGAGCTACATCAACTCCATTTAATAGAGAATTTAATGCAGGTGGATCAAGTGGAGGCTCTGCTTCAGCTGTAGCGGATGGGTTAGTACCTATTGCTGAAGGAGGAGATGCCGGAGGATCTATTAGAGTACCTGCCTCATGTAATAACCTAGTAGGCTTTGTGGCTGGCTTTGGATCTATTCCTATGGTTAATAGACCTGATGCATATTCTGCTACACATCCATATTGTGTAGAAGGAGGACTAGTTAAAACCGTAGATGATGCTATTATGCTATATAAGCTAATGGCTAAATATAACCCACTAGACCCTTATAACAATATGATATTAAGAAATCCAATTGATTTTGATAAAGAACTTAAAGGGAATAAAAAATTAAAGATAGCTTATACCTTAGATTTTGATATCTTTGAAGTAGAAGAGACAATCAAAAACAAGGTATTAGAAGCTATATTTAACTTTAAAAGATTAGGTTATGAAGTTGATTTAGTACATTTTAACTTTAAACATACAGCTAACGAATTATCTGAAGAATGGTGTAAAGGTATAACTATAGATTGTGCCATTGAATTAAATCATTTAAAGGAAAAAGGAATAGATTATTTAAAAACAAATAAAATAGACTTTCCAAGCGAATTTATCCATTATAAAGAACTATGTGATAAATTAACCATAGAAGATCTATATAAATTTAATCTAGCTAGAACAGATGTACTTGATAACTTTGAAAAAGTATTTGAATCTTACGATTTAATCGCATCTCCTATAATGTGTACAAAACACATTAAAAATGAAGAAAAAGGTAAAACTAAAGGACCTAAAACAATTAATGGTAAGCCTATTGAATCATTAGTAGGCTGGTGTGAGACCTTCCTAGTTAATTTTGTAAGCTATCCAGCCATAAGTATACCAATTGGTTTAATTGATAACTTACCTATTGGAATGCAATTAATTGGAAAGAAATTTAAGGAAGCAATAGTATTAAAGGCAGCTAAAGACTATGAAAAAAAGTTTCCTTGGATGGATAATTTTAACATACCATTTAATAGAAAAGTGTAGACATAATTTTATATTATGTCTATTTTTTTATCCTTTACATTACTATAAAATTATATGTTATAATAATATATAGTAGGTGGTTATTATGTTTATAGAAAATGCAACCTATAAATGTGACTGCATCGATTTAGATAGTGAAGGTAATGGTGTATGTAAAATCGATGATTTTATCTTTTTTGTCAAAGGTCCATTGAAAGGTGAAAGAGTAAGTATTAGAGTAGATAAACTTAATAAAAACTATGGACTAGCTTCCTTAAACCAAATTTATTCTAAAAGTCCATATAGAGTAAAACCTATATGTGAATATTATGAAAAATGTGGTGGTTGTAATTTGATGCATTTTAATTACTATATGCATGCCAATTACAAAAAACACATTGTAAAAGACTTATTAAGTAGAATAGGTAAGGTAGATGTAGTAGTAAATGATACTATTACTATGGATGATCCTAGTCATTATAGAAATAATGTACAAGTATCATTTAGTGAAAGTAATGGTTCTGTTTATGCTGGTTTCTATGCTAAAAAGACACATAATGTTATTGATATGGAAACATGCATTATAGCTCCACAAATAGCTAATAGAATAGTTGTTTTTTTAAAACGCCTATTTCAAACTAATAAAATATCAATATATAACCCTAAAACAAAAAAAGGTTGTATTAAACATGTAATAATTAGAGCAAATAAAAATAGTGATGTTATGTTATGCTTTGTAACAAACACTACAGAACTAGAAAAGAAGGATTTATTAGTAAGTGAACTTACTAAAAAATTCCCTAAAATAGTTTCTATCCTACATAATGTAAATAGTGGTGATACACCACTACATTTAGGTAATAAAACTAATTTATTATTTGGAACAAACTATTTAACATCAAAAGTACTAGGAGTTACTTTTGAGGTTGGTTTATCTAGCTTCTACCAAGTAAATACTACACAAATGGAAAAATTATATTCAAAAGTATTTGAATACTTAAATCTAAATAAAGATATGACTTTAATAGATGCTTATTGTGGTATAGGTACTATGGGTTTAATCGCAAGTCGTCATGTTAAAGAAGTAATAGGTGTAGAAGTAGTAGATGAAGCAATCTATAATGCAAATAGAAATAAAGAATTAAATAATATAGATAATGCCTCATTTATACTAGGTAAAGCTGAAGAAGAAATACAAAAACTTGTTGAAACTAAAAAAATAGATGCTTTAATAGTAGATCCACCTAGAAAAGGCTGTGAAGAAGCATTCTTAAAAGCTATTATAGGTATCGAAAAAATAGTTTATGTTTCTTGTAACCCATCCACACTAGCAAGAGATCTAAAATTCTTAAAAGAATACTATAACATCATAGAAGCAACTCCAGTAGATATGTTCCCATACAGCAATCACACAGAAGTCGTTATAAAAATGGAATTAAAGAAATAAAACATAATAGTTTTACCTCTCTATTTTAAATAATAGGGAGGTTTTTATTTTTAATGCAAACTATATTAAAATACTCATGCTAATGAGCCTATAAGGGAGGGTTGGGTTAATAATAATTGGGTATATTAATATAGTAAAAAAAACTTGATAAAAATGAATAGAAATCCACTTTTTATCCAAAATGGCCATTTTTGAGGCTATTTTACAAAATAAAACAAAACTAAAATTAAAAATTTATAAAAATCGTGTTATAATCTATAATAGATTATTGCGATTTAAAGGGGGTGTTCTTATGCATAATGAACTATATACTACGGAATATGAAGTTGAGTCAAAATTTATTGAAATTATACAGAGAAATTGGTATAAATATAGCCCAGTTTCTAGTTACGATGAACTTATTGATAATTTTAGAAGCAAATTAAATGAGTTGAACAAGGAAAAATTGGATGGTACACTTTTGTCAAATACAGAGTTTAAGGAGATTATGATGTATTTGAGTGGAAAAAGTGTTTTTGACGCTTCTCAAATATTAAGAACAGGCAAAATAGATATAATAAAAAGAAACGGGCACCCTCTATATTTGAAATTAGTTGATTTAGACGATATTGAAAAAAATAGCTTTGAAGTTGCTCATCAAATTACTGTTGAAGGAAAGTATGTTGGTAGGTTTGATGTTACACTACTTATCAATGGGCTACCGTTTGTTCAAATAGAATTGAAAAAGCCAGGGGTTGAAATAGATAAAGCTTTTGATCAAGTCTTAAGATACAAAAGGGACGGAAATTATAAGGGATTATTTAGTTTTATTCAGTTATTTGTAATATCTAATGAACAACACACTAGATATTTTTGTAATAATGATTTGCAAATATATAAAAGTAATTGCTTTGTTTGGACAAATGAAGAAAATGAAGCAATCAATCTGCTTTATGATTTTGAAGAGAAATTCTTGTTTTGCCCATTTTTGTTTAGATTAGTGTTTGATTATATGATTGATAGTGCATCACAAAGAAAACTTTTTGTTATGAGACCATATCAAATTTTCGCGTTTGAAGCTCTTAAAAAAAGATGTTTAAAAGATGTTGCAAATGGTTACTGTTTCCATTCTACAGGATCAGGAAAAACACTAACATCATTTAAATTTGCATATGAAATGAGTTTGAATAAAAATGTTGATAAGGTTTTCTTCTTGGTCGATAGAAAAGACTTAGATGACAAGACAATTGATGACTTTAACTCATATATGTCATCGACGATTGAAGAATTTACAAATGTCAAAAAAACCGATTCATTAATAAAGGATATTAAATCAAATAAGAAGTTAATTGTTTCAACAATTAATAAAATGTCAAACGCCTTGAAAGGAAGACATGTTGATGATTTAAAAGATTGGAAAGATAAAAAAATAATTTTTATGTTTGATGAATGTCATAGGTCACAAGCGGGAGAAATGAGACGATTAATTGATAAGAGTTTTTCAAATGCTTTGTATTATGGATTCACAGGCACTCCAATATTCAATGAAGATGATGAAATCACTGAGAATAGCAAACTAACTGCATTATATTTTGGCACACCTGTTCATACTTATACTTTGAAAGAAGCTATTGGTGATAGAAATGTATTGCCTTTATGTATAGACTATGTAAAGACTGTAAAAGTAAAAAATGAAACTTTGCAATTGGATAAAACAGTTCAAGGAATTAATTATGAAGAGGCTCTTCTAGATGATAGAAGATGTAAAATGGTTGCGGACGATATAATCGAGCATTATGAAGCAAAAACTGCATTTAAACGTTATAATGCCATTTTTGCTTGCCAGTCGATTGCACTATTGATTAAATATTATAGGTTGTTAGTTAATAATAAATTAGGTTTGAAAATTGCAGCAATCTATTCTTATGATCCAAATGAGGATTGCAAAGAAGGAGATAATCCTACTATTGCAAAATATGAGTTGGAAAAGATAATTGATGAATATAACAAGCGCGAGGAAAATCAATCTCATTATGAATTGTCGACATATGCATCATACGAAAGAGATGTTATTAACAATTTTAGAAATAAAAATTTAGATATCTTGTTAGTAGTAGATAAGTGTTTAACAGGTATGGATTTTGTAAAGTGTAATACCTTATATTTGGATAAAGCAATGAAAATGCATGGATTAATTCAAGCTATTTCTCGTACTATTAGAACCTGTGACGAAAGAAAAGGCTGCGGAAATGTAGTATGTTATCAAACATCAAGAAAAGCAATGGATGATGCATTAGCTCATTTTAATAATGATGTTGATGTATATAACGATGTGACTCTTAGACCTCTAGATGAATTGATAAATGAATTGAATGAGAAATTTGATATTTGCAAGTCAAAGAAGAAACTGGCTTCTTCAAAGTCAGAAAAAGATCAATTAGAATTTGTTTTAGCGTTCAGAGAGTTAATGCGTGTATATAATCAAGTAATTAATTATTCTGATTTTGATGTCAATAAAACAAATGTTAAGATGAAAGAGTATTATGAGTTACAATCGCTTTATAAAGACATTTATAATCAAATAAAGCCAATTGTACACAGAGAATCAATACTAAATGATATTGATTTTGAAATACAATTACTAGGAAGAATTAAGGTCAATTTTGATTATCTTGTTGAATTGTTAATTAGATATCAACAAGAAGGGGAAAACAAGAAAAAAACAAAGAATAAGATTATTAAAGTCGTTATGGAAATTAATGATAAACCTAAAAGAGATCTTGTATTAAAATTTGTTAATAGTTTCATGGATGATGATATTGAAGGATTATATAAGGATCCTATTGCAGCGTATGAGACATTTATTGCAAACGAAAAAGATAAAGAATTAACTGCTATATCAGATAAATATAATGTTGAAAAAGAAGAATTAAAGCGAATAAGCGACGATTATTCATTCTATCAAGATGACTTTGAATTGCATCGTGATGTAGCTGCTCTACTAGAGAGTGATGAAAACATGCCAATAGAAAAAAGATTAGTAATTATGACAAATTTACCTGGCTCTATAAAAGGATTCTTTGATAAATTCAATGAAATAACTATGTATTAGAGCTTATACTCAATTGGAGGATGATTATATGAATACTGTTGAAACTGAGATAAATCAAAAGAGAGAATTACATACAAAACTATGGAAGATGGCAAATTCTTTAAGAGGAAATATGGACGCAAATGAATTTAAAGATTATATTTTAGGATTAATCTTTTACAGATATATTTGTGAACATGAAGAAGGAGAATTTAACTCAAAATTACATATTACTGTTGATGAATTATTTAAAAGGAATTCTACTCAATGTCGTGAGATTGCAGTTTTGAACTTAGGTCTAGGATATTTTATTGAACCACAATATCTATTTAGAAGTATGGTTGATAAAATTAATGAAGGAAAATTTGAGTTAGAATTGTTAAGTAATGCATTTAAATCTTATTCTGATTCTACTAAGGGACAAGAAAGTGAAGAACAATTATCTAAACTTTTCAATGACGTTAATCTAACATCTGACAAGTTAGGATCAACATATAAAGAAAAAGGTGAATTAATAGCTAAATTGATAATTGCAATTGATGAAATCGAATTTGATTTTATGAATAGTAAAATTGATCTTTTAGGAGATGCTTATGAATATTTAATCGGACAATTTGCGGCATCTGCAGGAAAAAAAGCAGGTGAGTTCTATACTCCTCAACAAGTATCAAAACTATTGAGTATGATTGTTACTAAGGACTTAAAAGATGTAAAATATATAAGTGACCCTGCTTGCGGTTCTGGTTCGTTATTAATCCAAGTAATAGATAGATTAAAAGAAAAAAATGGAAAATATATTAAAATTTATGGACAAGAATTAAACACAACAACTTGTAACTTAGCGAGAATGAATATGTTGGTTCACAAAGTTAATTTTAACAAATTCACTATTCATCAAGGCGATACATTAAAAAATCCGAGTGATGATCAAAGACAATATGGCAAAATGGATATCGTTGTCGCAAATCCGCCATTTAGCGCAAATTGGGAACCTAATTCACTAATGGAAAAAGATGAAAGATTTAATGCTGCAGGAAAACTTGCTCCAAAATCTTATGCTGATTATGCTTTTGTTGAACATATGATTAATAGTTTAAGTGCAACAGGATGTATGGCAGTAGTTTTACCTCATGGTCCATTATTTAGAGGTAATGCAGAGGGTGTTATTCGTCAATTTTTGGTTGAAACAAGGAATTATTTAGATACAGTAATTGGATTGCCTGAAAACCTATTTTATGGCACATCTATAGCTGCTTGTATTTGTGTATTTAAAAAGAACAAAAAAGATAGAAATGTTTATTTTATTGATGCTTCAAAATCCTTTGAAAAAGGAAAAAATCAGAATATCTTAAGAGATGCTGATATTGATAAAATAATGGATGCTTATTCATCTAAATCTGATATTGAAAAATATGCACATTTAGCTACAATAGAAGAATTAAAAGAGAATGAATTTAACCTTAATATTCCTAGATATGTTGATACATTTGAAGAAGAAGAAGAAATAGATTTGAATGAGGTTATGGCTGAGTATCATAGATTAGATGAAGAAGATAAAAGAATAACAGAAGAATTAAATAAATATTTAGAAGAATTGGGCTTACCTAAGTTTTAGGAAGGGGTGTTTTTATGAATGATAATAAGAATAATAAGGAACCCTTAAATAAAAACAATAGGGTACCAAAACTTAGGTTTGAAAACTATAATGATTGTTATAAAAAATATAGTTTTTCATACTTATACAACATTTATAACGGATTAAACAAAGATAAAGAATCCTTTGGATTTGGGTATCCAATAGTTAATTATATGGATGTTAATAAGAATATATTTATAACTAAAGATATTGTTTGTGGTTTGGTCAACACTTCTGAAATCGAGCAAGAAAGATTCAATATTACAACAAAGGATGTTTTGATAACAAGAACTAGTGAAACTAAGCAAGAAATAGCATATGCATCTTGCCTTTTAGAAGAAATTGATAAATGTGTTTATTCAGGATTTTTACTTAAGGCATCGCCAAAATATGATATAACATATGCCCCATATATTACTCTTTTAATGCATAGTCCAAAATACAGAAAAAGCCTAATGAAGCTTGCTACAGAAACATCAAGGGCATTAATAAACTCAGATAACCTATCTAAAATTGATGTTATAATCCCTAATATAGAAGAACAAAAAAAGGTTTTTAGTTTTTTTAGATTATTAGAAAAAAAGATAAGTATATTAAATCAGGAAGTTGATATCCTTAAAAAGTATAAAAAAGGATTAGAAAACTATTCACATAAATATGTAAAAAAATATGGTACTGCTCTTCTTTTTCGAGATTTATTTACCCCAATAAATGAAAGAAATAATCTATCTCTTAAGCAATACACTGTTGGCAAATACGGAATAAAAGAAATGGATGAAGGCAAGTATGATATATCAAACCATAAGATATTTAATCCAACTAATCTAATAGTTGGAATTGGAATTGAAGAAATAGGAATATCTGAAAATACAAATGGTTCTGTAAGTCCAATTTATGATGTTTTTAAAATTAACAATGATTCATATTATGATTCGGTAAGAATAACGCTTAAAAGCCAACTATGGAGCAATAGAAACTTCATAACAAAGAAGTCGACGAGACGAGAATATGAGGTTGATAAAAAAGAATTGCTAAAAATGAAAATTTATGTCTGCAAAAGCCAAGAATTTAATAACATAACAATGTTGATCGATTCAAACAAAAAAACTATTGAATTATTAGAACAAAAACTCAATAGTTTAATTGTTTTTAAAAAATATTTGCTTAATAATATGTTTATATAAATAAAGAGTCTAATAAATGCATTTTTAACTTTTTCAAGTGTTCTAAAGAAGTTGAGAGTGCATTTATTTTGTTTTGTAATGACTCTAGTGCATTGCCTATAGAGTCTTGTACTAATGGGATATTTATTGTAATCTCCATAAACTGTTGTATGTCTAGATTCCTTCTTACAACAGATGCTCCCTGTTCTGAAACAAGTTTATAATTGTATAACATCTTAGGCGTTTTTAATAATTCAATTAACCATATTTTATTAATTCTATTGTCAATCGAATACACTTTATAGCTTGGTGACACAATCCCAATATCGAATGACATGTTCAAGTTTATATTACCAAGCCAAAGATTCTGAGGACTAAATAATAATTCGCCTTTTTTTATAATTTTATATCCTATATTGTTTTCACTTGCAACTTGGTGATTAAAATACTCTTTTTGATTAAACAATCCTACAGCTGTTGAAGATAGGATTTCATATTGATTGTTTTGCGTTGCTTTTATATTAATCTCTTTTAAAATGCTACCTAAAGACAATTTTTTGCCTGATTTAAAAGTTTTTTGCATTATTCCTTTTTTATACTTTTTAAGGGTTGTAATTTTATCGCTCAATAGTCTTATTTTTGTATCTATATTTAATAATAAACTAGATATTTTCTTTTGCTCATCAAGAGCAGTAAATGGGATCTTAAAATTAACGATTTGACTTTGATTTAAATGCTTAATTGTTCCACCACTAGATTGCTTGCTTGCAAAATTAAGTAAAAATGGTGCACTTAGATATTGATATAAATACTCAGATTCAATATCATTTCTTTTAGTACGAATTCGATAAACTCCAGCATTTAAGGTAGCTGGTTTAGTCATGTTTTTTACAATTGCAACCTTACCTATTGAACCATCCTTAGTAATCAAAATATCATTATTATTAATCTGAATGTTCTTATCTTGTTCATATCTGTATTTTGATATGTATTTTATTGATGAAAAGTCTATATTTCCATCCACGAAATCAGTTCCAGTTATCAAATAATAATCTCCAGAGGTAAGATGTTCTTCCTGCCTTAATCCCTGCCATCCTATACGTGCATGAATTGAAACCAAATCACTCAGTTTTACAAAAGACCAAGGATTATTAAATTCTGCGAATCTTAATTCTGGTACCTTATTGTTTTTATTTAAGGATTAGATTATCTAAAGTCTTAATGGCCTTTCTTTTAGTAGAAAACTCACTATGAACGTATATAGATATAGTAATATTCACTGATGCGTGTCCAAGTAATTCGGAAACTGTTTTTATATCAACTTTATTTTCTATTAATCTTGTTGCAAAAGTATGCCTTAAAGCGTGAAAAGAAGTACTTTTGATTTTTAGCTTTCGTAAAAAAGTATTATATATTTTTCTATAGTTCCTTGGCTCAGTAGGTTTGTTTGAATGAGTTAGAAAAAATGATTCTCTATTATTAGGCTTAATAGATATAAGAAAATCATATAAAACATTTGAAATTGGAATTTCTCTATCACTATTTTGAGTCTTAGGCTTCGAAATTGAAATCCAAGAAGATTTTTCTTTTTCACATATGCGTTGTAATGTTTTATTTATTGTGATGGTTCTCTTTTTTAAGTCTATATCAGTCCACTTTAATGCGCATAATTCTCCAATTCTAATACCAGTCATTAATGCCAAAAAAATACCACTATATTTAATTTTTTCGTTGGCCATAATATAGCTTATTATTTGCTTTTGCTCAGACCTATTTAGCACTTTTATTTTTTTCTTTTTTTTGATTACTGGTAAATCTAAATCAATAAATAAAGGCTGTGTGCAATTGACTTTTGCATATCTCCTCAATGATAGCTTTATGATTTGTATTATTTCTCTAATGACAATTAATGAGACATTAATAGCTAATTTATCATCACAGTATTTTTGAATTGTTTTATTAGATAACGAATTAATGGGTTTTAGGCCTATTGATGATCCAATATGATTCTTGATTAAGTTTATATATCGTGTAAATGTAGATTCTTTGATGTATGCTTTTCTTGATGATAAGTATTCAAAAAGAGCGTCGTTTAATGTAATTATAATAATCCCTCCTTCTTGCTGAATGTCATAAAAAGTATCCAAATATTCAGCAAATATTATTTTATAATACTAATTATACGGGTATCTATGGTACAATATAGTTGTATATGCACATCATTATATTAGGAGGAATTAATATGGGAGATAAAGGAATAATGTATGTCATGTCCACAGCTGTTGAAGGACTAATAAAAGTAGGGATAACCGGGACTGATAATTTTGAACAAAGAATGTATAATTTAGAACATAACGGGTACTGTAATGTAACAAGCTTAAAGAGGGTTTTTGCAATAGAAGTTGATGACTATAGTAAAAAAGAAAAATTATTTATGAACCTTTTTGAGAGAAGCCGTGTTGCAAAATCAGAACTTTATTCATTAAATATTAATTATGTAGTTCAGTTATTATCATCTTTTGAAGGGAAAAAAATATATCCAAAAGAAGAAACCAAAGAAGAAATATTTGAACAAGTAACTGATGAAGTTGAATCTAGCGAATTGCCAGATGGAGATTATTTTTTAAACGGAAATGTTAAGGATGGAAATAAGAAAGAGAATGTAAAAGGACTACTAAGAGTTAAGAATGGTGAAATAACACTTTTAAAAGAATCGGTTTTGTCTTCATTTGCTCATATTAGTGTCAAAGGCTATGCATTAGCAAGAGAATTAGCAAAAAAAGATAATAATGTTTTATTAGAAGATATTAAATGTAATTCGGTTTCTATGGCTGCAGCTATTGTTTGTGGTTCAAATCAAAACGGGTGGGATAGATGGAAGGATAAAAATGGAAACAAGATTGATTCTTTCAGAAAGAAAAATGAGGACTTATTGTAGTTATGGGGAAGCCTTTGTATCGATTTAGAGAAATAAACAACAACTCAATTAATTCTTTTATGAATGATGAAATATATGGAACTACACCGGATCATTTTAATGATCCTTATGATGCAATTTTTAATTGCGATTATGATATATTATTTGACAGGTTCATCAATGATGATGAAATAAGAAAAATCATGAGTGATATAGTTTATAATGAAATAATTATAGAGAAGAAGTCGTTTACAAAAATAGAAGCGGAAGAATTGATTACAAATAAAGAGTTTATGAGACCTTGGATAAAACAAAATGTTTTGACTATTGTAGATATCTTACGAAGGCAAATGGTTATATCAAGTTTTTGTGACAAAGTGACAAAAGAGATTATGTGGTCACATTATACAAATTATGGCAGTGGTTTTGCTTTAGAATATGATGAAGACGATATTCTAAAGCTAAGAAACGACTACATAGCTAATTACAAAAATAAATATCCTTCGGCATATAGTAATTATGATTCTTTTGGATTAAAGAAAGTAGATTATTCAGCAAATAGACTTGATGGCACAAATTTAGCGTTTTTACAAATAGGTGAAATGTTTAGAAGATACTGTCCTAACAATATATCTATTTCTCCAAAAAAATATGAGCTTGATAAGGAAAGCTTTAAGTCATTAGTGTTATATAAAGATAAATCTTGGGAATATGAAGATGAAATTCGTCTTGTCTTGCCGAATGAAAGAGAAAATGAGTCATTTTCCATGGTTGGAATAGTAAGGCCAAAGGCAGTTTATCTGGGAGAATTTATTTCTTTTAATGATATGTATCTTATTTGTAGCATTGCAAAAACAAAATCAATTCCTGTATATGCGATGATATCGTCATTAGAAAAAAAACGTTTTGGCTTAAAAAAAAGAGTAATAACAGAAAGCGAACTTGATGAAATATTAAAAAAGTTTAAGAAAATTAATTTTTATGATTAATATAATACGCCTTTACATGTATGTATTGGCGTTTTTATATTAAAATATTGACATCATAGATATATATGCTATAATATAACGATTTAGATACGTTATAATTCTAAATGAGAGGCATGGGCGAGAAAGGATATTATTATGAATAAATATGAATTTGTGCCAAAAACTGAATATCAACCATTAAGAATCGAAGCGGAAAAGATTATCAAAAAAGTTCAAAGACTTATTAAAAAAGAGTTTACATTTCAATTTAAGCTTGTTGGAAGTGGTAGTAGACATTTAGTAACAAGAATAAAAGGAGGAAATGGAGGATTCGATTTAGATTATAATCTAACATTAAATAATCCAGATGAAACTCATTATTGGAAAGCCCAATTTGCAAGAGAAACTATATTTAACGCTTTTCAAGAAGCAATAAAAGGAACATCTTTTAATAGAATTGAGAACTCTACATCATCAATCACAATAAAAAATGTGGATAAAAAGAACTCAAAAATTGTATATTCTTGTGATTTTGCAATAATGTATTATGATGATGAACATGATTACCTTAAATATGCTAGATATAATAAAGGGAATGGAAATTATACATGGGAAATAAGAAAATATAGTAAGAATGCTGATTATAAAGCAGAAATTGTCTTAGAGAATTATTATTGGGATAAGATTAAGGATGAATATCTAAGACTAAAGAATAAAAACAATGATATAAACAAACGCTCATTTCAATTATACTTAGAAGTTATAAACAATTTGTATGATCAGGTGGAAGATGACGAAGAAGAGTAATCATTAAATCGACTAAAGACTTTTAAAATCAAAGATAAGCATTGCCTAACCAGCAATGCTTTTTTCTATCGTTATAACATGTTATAATAATTTAGAAGAAGGTGATTATATGCCAACAGTATCAAGTATAGCCAAACAAGTTAAACAACCTACAGGAGGATTTTTAAATCCTAAAGAATTTGAGACAATTGATTTTAATGATGGAATAGAGTTAAAAGAAGAATGTATTCATGTTACTATTGTTGGTATGGCTGTGGATTATTTGACTAGATTTATGTTTTTAAAAAAGTATTATCCTAAGAAAAGCCATGCTGACTGCTTAAAAGAAGCATTTACTTATTCCATAAAAGGATATATGTTAAAAACTACTTTTATGGGTAGAAATATTATTGAAGAAGATAGAGCACATTTACGCGATATTGCTTCATTATTGGCTGGTATTACAGACCTTGATACTGAATCGATAATGTGTGCTTGTAAGGCTGTTACATATGATGTTTGGTATAGAAATCCTATGGCAGCTAAAATGTCAAAAGGACCAGATGATATAAACCTTGATTTAGATACTACATTTAATATAAAAACAATGGTTGAAAGAAGCATAAATTTCTTTGAACAATATGGTCCTGTTGAAAAAGTAGGCTTTACATTTGATAGGGAAAGTTTTACAAGAAATGTAGGTGCTGCTGATGGAGATTATTTAACAAATGATACTATGTGGGATTTTAAAGTATCAAAAACTGAACCTACAAAAGAAAACACGCTTCAATTATTGCTATATTATATTTTAGGTCTTCATTCTACGAAAGAAGAATATAAGGGAATAAAAAAGATTGGTATTTTTAATCCAAGATTAAATAAAGCTTATATTTATGATATGAGTAAAATTGATAAAGTTATAATAAAATTCATTGAAGACAATATTTTCGGTTACTAAAATGGATGTGATAATATGAGTAGATTAATAGCGGTAATCGATACAGAAACAACATGGATTGATAAATTGATGTCTATTGGTGTTGTTATTGCTGATTATGATGATTTTTCAATAAAAGAAAAGTTATATTACATATTAACACCTGAATATAAAGAAGGTGGTATGTTTAGCTTTGCTTTAGATAGAACTAGAAACACAAGTATAAAAACAACTAGTCGTCAAGATGCATTAAATGAGATTAATAATTCTTTAAAAAAATGTGGTGTTAAGTATATTTTTGCTTATAATGCACATTTCGATTATAGACATTTAGAAGAATTAAATTTATATTGCTGGATAGATATAATGAAAATTGCTGCATATAAACAGTACAATTATAAGCTTCCTGACTTTTATGAATATTGTAAAAATGGAAGATTGAAAAGAGGCTATGGTGTTCAAGAAATGTATCGCATTCTATCAGGATGTAGTTATTATGAGGAACATAACGCTATTTGTGATGCAGAAGACGAATTAGAGATTATTAAAATGTTAGAAAAAAATTTTGATGATTATTTAGTCGGTATAATTGAAACAGAAAAGAAAAAAACAGAATTTGAAAAACTAAAAGAAGATTATGAAAAACTAACTGCTGGAGATTATATTATACATGATACATATGGTGAGGGAATTATTATTAATGCTTCCAATAGAAATAAAGCAGTAATAAAGTTTGGAAACACTAGGAGAGTATTGAGCCTTGTCAGTGGATGGGCTGGTGGATATATCAAGAAGAAGTACTAAATAAATAAACAAATGATATTTAAAAAATAAAGGTAAGCATTGCGTTAGATAAGCCAACAAAGACGGATGTCGGTTGGTTATATAGTAATGCTTTTTTGTTATATGTTATAATATTATATGGAGATGATATTATGAGTTATATTAATGATCATAATAAGCTAATTCTTGCTTTAGCTAGATTTAAAGTTTTTGTTAATAGTAAAGATAAAAAATATGGTCCAATTAGTTTTAGGGATAATAATTGCTTTTTAGGTAGAGAA
>JAEEGL014732567.1_pt1 | contig 29454 bp, 36 predicted proteins | sample 9134231 | NCBI WGS metagenome assembly JAEEGL01 (sample SAMN16246548, study PRJNA631951) | gut metagenome | biome: gut microbiome; feature: rumen; material: fiber-attached | host: Bos | place: Iran: Karaj | collected 2018-10
TAAGTTGTAATTAACGTTTACTAAATTGTGGAGCTCTACGTGCTTTCTTAAGACCATATTTCTTACGTTCTTTAACACGTGCATCACGAGTTATCATACCAGCAACTTTTAGTGTCTTACGGAAACTATTTTCACTATCTTTGCTAGTTGTTTTGTCATAATCAAGTAATGCTCTTGTAATTCCTAAACGGATTGCTCCTGCTTGACCACGGAATCCTCCACCTTCTACTTTAGCATCTATATCAAATATTTCAGATGTATTAGTTAAAACTAAAGGTTGAGTTAAATCCATAACTAATGTTTCGTATGGGAAATATTCACGAACGTCACGTCCATTAACAGTAATCTTTCCAGTACCATTTACTAAATTAACTTTAGCAACTGATTCTTTTCTACGACCTGTTCCATAATATGCATTCTTCTTCATATGTCCTCCTACTTAACCTCGATAGTAACTGGTTTTTGTGCTGTATGAGGATGAGTTTCACCTTCATATACAAATAATTTCTTACCCATAGCACGACCAAGTCTGTTATGAGGTAACATACCATTTACTGCTCTTTCTAGCATTTCTACTGGATAATTATCACGCATAGTCTTAGCATTTCTTTCTCTTAAGCCACCTGGGTACATTGAATGATTATAGTACATTTTATCATTCAATTTGTTACCAGTTAGGTTAACTTTACTTGCGTTAATGATAATAACATAATCACCACAATCAATATTTGGTGTATATGTTACTTTGTTCTTACCACGTAATATATGAGCTGCTTTAGTAGCTACTCTACCTAAGTTTTTATCAGCTGCATCAATTACATACCAAGAACGAACAACTTCTTCTTTCTTTTGCATATAGCTTTTCATATTTTTCTCCTTCATATTTTTCAGTTTAGTGTTCCCAATACTAAACCTACTTGTCGGGATTTCAATGTACCGATATGAATTATACTAGTTTTAGTAGGTATTGTCAACATAAAAGTGTTGATATACAAAGAAAAAAGACTAATACTTAACATCTGTTAAATATAAGCCTTCTGAATGTGCTGTTATACTAGCTAAACGTCTATCTTTTCCTGATAAAATCTTGGGTAATTCTGATGCTTTTTTCTTACCTTCACCAACTTTTATTAAGAATCCTACCATATTACGTACTTGATACTTAATAAAACCATTACCACGAAATGTAAAAGTAACAATACTATCATTAACATCAATAGTTGCTTCTATTATTGTTCTTACATTATTCTCTCTTTTATCAATGGTTGGTGTAAAACTTTCAAAATCATGTTCACCAATAAAGTATTTAATAGCTTCTTTCATACTGTCAACATCTAATTCATGATTATATTGATAAACAATATTTCTCTTAGTAGGATCATATTCTCCCATATTAAGTAAATACTTATATTCTTTCTCTTTTACCATGTATCTAGCATGAAAATCATTATCTACTATTTGGGTAGTTATGACATGAATATCAGGTGGTAACAAAGAATTCATTGCTCTTTTTAATTTGTATTCTGTAATCTTAACAGATAGATCACAATGACCTTTTTGACATAAAGCATGAACTCCTTTATCAGTTCTACCACTACTTTCTAATTTAACACTTTTACCATCATTTATTTCTTTTAAGACTTTTTCAACTTCTTCTTGAATGGTTCTTTTACCAGCTTGCTTTTGATAACCAGAGTAATTAGTACCATCATATGAATATGTTATTAAAAATCTCATATTCTAGCCACCAATACACAAATTACTAAAGCTAGAATATTAACAAAGATATACATCATATTTTCCATATCTAAGCGATATCTCTTTCTTCCTAATCTTTGTTGTACTTGATAATATCTTAAGAAATAGTTACCTTTAATCTCTAGGTATTCAGCTTCTACTTTCTTTTCTAGATTATCTTCAATTTCTTTTTTATCTTCGTCAGTTAAATTGTTACCATTTTCTAGTTCTTCTTTAACTTTTTCTTCAACTTCTTCTTTAATATCTTCTTTGGTTATTTCTTTAACTACTTTCTTCTTTCTAAACTTAACTTTACTAATATCTAGATATAAATAGTAATATGTATAAGCCACTATTAAGATTAATTTAACCCAGAATGTTACATCATAAATATATAGTAGTGCAAAAGCACCTACAAAGAATAAACTTATAATCATTGAATAAATCTTATCATCATTCTTTATTAACATAAAATAGATAATAAACATTAATAGCAATGATATAGAACTATAATTAAATATAATTACTAAATAAGTTAATAACATACAAACGATTTTGTTATACAAATGAATTCTTGGATTATTAAACATTTCGATACACTTCCTTCATTAATTCTCTTATATCTTGATAATATTTTATCTTTTTGTCTTTCTTTTCCGCTAATTTAGAAAACATTATAAGATTAGGAACATATAAATCATATTTTTCTAGAATATCATTATTACTAAATAACTTAATAGTATCATCACATACTATTTCATCACCAATAATAATTGTTTTATTAGTATTTTCATAAATAATATTAGAATTATTACTAGCAATAATGATAGTCTTATTATACTTATTTTTTAATTCTCGTAAATAGTTTATGATAATTTTTTCATATTTATAGTCTAAATTCTTAAAAGGTTCATCAATTATTAATACTTTTGGATTATATATTAAGATTCTTAAATAAGATACTAATCTCTTTTCACCTTTTGATAAATCACTTATTTCTTTATCTAAGAAACTATATGGAAGACTAAGTGCATCTAAAACTTTTTCCATACGTAATCGATAATCTTTAACTTTTTTATCATATCTATTTATAAATAATAATAATTCGTCATAAACATAGTTTGTATAGTAATAATCTATTTTCTCGATATAGCCTACATTCTTCTTATTAGTAGCTAAAATATCTAGATAATCTTCATAATTATTCCCCATGATTCCAACAATTAATGGTTTATTAAGTTTAATTTTATAATCATTAATCTTTATTTCCATATATCATTCACCATTTCTTCCATATCTAGATATACTTTATCAATTAATTTGTACATCTTTAATTTATTTGATAAATCATACATGAAAGGTACTCTTAAATGATGATCTGTTAGGAACTTATCATCTTCCATAAGATTATCTTTATGACCTTCTTTAACGATTTCATAATCATCCATTAAGTATATATAATCATTCTTATTTACGTAATCAAAGTTATTCATGAATTTAATAACTGTTACTTCTTCATTATCTACTAAACAAGATAATAGTTTATTAACAATCTTGATATCATCCAATCTTAGATTACTATAAATATCTTCCATTAATATAATCTGTGGTTCTGTAATAATCGCTGTAATAACTAATAATAATTGTTTTTCATAAATACTTAATTCATCGATCTTCTTAGTTTTAATTCTTAAATTAAAGAATTTTAAATACAACTTAATTCTTCGATTAATCTCTTCTTCTTTAAGATTTAATTTCAGAAGAGAATAACTTAATTCATCATATACATTATCAGTCATAAAAGAATAATTACTTAATTCTCTTATAACACCAATTCTTCTTATGTACTTAAAACGATTATTAATAGTTAAAACATCATCATTAAAAGATATAACATTCTCTGTCATAATTAATGTCGATAAAATCTTAAATAATAATTCATTGCCACTATTAATGTTACCAACAATAGCATATTGCTTATTATTTAAGAATTTAATATTAAAATTACTAAATTTACCATATTTTAAATTAATAACTTCAAGTAACATATCATTCTCCAATATAATTATACAAAAATATTGGTTTTAATTATATAAACTTGTCAATAATTGGCTAAAAAAAAGAATAGTTTCCTATTCTAATTACTTGATAAAGCTTTAATAATATCCGCTTGTTTAGTATAAGCTTTTTCAATCTTACGATTTTTAATACTTAATAATGTAGGTGAGGTTAATTTTAACTTAGATACATCATTATTAACAACTGTCTTTTCACCAACACATTGTTTATTTAATCCTGAATCTAAATCCATATCATATACTTTATTAGGACCTTGATAACTGGAGATTAAACCTTCATAAAGGTTATGTCCATCACTAGAATGACTATATGCCATTATAAAGTATTCTGGATCTTGTTGTTTAAGAATAGTACCACAGATAACACCATTAGAAATAGTATCATCAACTACTACTTCATCTTTACCTAATTTCCAATTACCTTTTAAGATATTCATTCCTGCATAAATAACAAACAAGAATAAACATACACCTATCGTTATTTTTAATAGACTACTAATAATATCTTCTTTTTTAGCTTCTTCTGTTAATTGTCTTTTTTCTCTTTTAATTCTTTGTTGCTCTTTAAGCATTTCTTTTTTGCTCATTATTTTTTTTGCCATATTCGCCACCCACTAGTAGATTGTATCATAACAACCTTTAAAAATAAATATTAAATGTCAAGATACATTTGTTTTATAATACCTAGATTTTTCCTTAATTCTTCAAGGGAAATATCTAGTAATTTAAGAATCTCTACATTACTATATCCATTATATTTTAATTCTAAAATATTAGCGATATCAAAAGGTAGATTATTCTTAATATTTATGATTTTCTCATAATTCTCTTTTTCTATTTCATATAAGTCATTAGAACCTATATTATCAATATAAGTATAATTTGTACCTGGGATTAAATTATTATATGAAATACTTGTATTTAATGATTTATGTTTATTACTATTACATTTATTATATTCAAGATTAAATTCATTATCTAATAACGTTAATAAAAAAGTATAAAACATTGATTCACTATATTGGTTATAATATTTAGAAGCTTTTGTTAAGGCAATTGATGCTATTTGTAATAAATCTTCTTCTTCATAACCAAAGTGCTTAAATGATTTCTTGTATCTATTAATATATTTCTTTATAAGCGGATAATACTTTTTATATAGAATATCAAAAATATCATCATGATTTTCACTTATTAAATATAATATTTCATAATCATTAAACTCCCTGTACATTGTTTCTACCTATTAATTACTTCATATATAACAATTCCTGTTGCTACTGAAGCATTTAAACTATTAACCTTTCCATACATTGGGATTTTAACTATACCATCACATGATTCTCTTACGATTCTTGATAAGCCATTACCTTCATTTCCAATAACAATTACAGTTTTATCAGGATACTTAATAGATTTATAATCTTCTCCATCCATATCTGTACCATAAATCCAGTAACCATCTTTTTTAAGTCTTTTAATTGTATTATTAAGGTTAGTTACCTGACTTATTTTAACATTATATAGAGTTCCTACACTAGTTTTCATAACGGTTTCATTAACAGAAACACTACGATTCTCTGGTAAGATAATACCATCAACACCTGCGGCTTCACAAGTACGAACAATAGCTCCTAAGTTATGAGGATCTTCTAAATGATCTAGAATTAATAAGAAACTTCTATCTTTACCCAATAATTCTTCAAGTGGAGTGTAGTTAAAATCACTTACTTCCAATACTACACCTTGATGATTATTTTTTGCAAGATTATCTAATTCACGTTTTTCCTTATATAATATAGGGATTTTTTTATTTTTCGCTAATGTTAAAACATCATTTTCATTATAATTATTCTGACAAATTACTCTTTTAATCTCTAAATTACCATGAAAATTTTTCAATATTTCTTTAACATTATTACGTCCAGAAACTAACATTATGACTCCTTTAATACTTCATTCATGATTTCATCAATTCTTTGATTATTCTTTTCTAGTCTTAAATAACCTATTAAAGCCTCTAATCCTGTTGCTTTACGATAAGTTACAGGATCACAACTCTTAGGTGCTTTATGACTATTATTATTTCTTGCTCTTTTAATGATTTCTAGTTCTTCTTCATTAAAGATATTCTTATTAATTAACTCTTCAAGAATTCTTGCTTGAGACTTTGCACTAACATAATTCATAGATGCTTCTTGAAGTTCATGAACATTACCTATTCCTTTTTTTATTAAATATTCACGAATATAATCTTCATAAATAGTATCACCTAAGTATGCTAGTACTAAAGAATTAATCTCTTTTGTCATTATCTTCTCCTATTATTAGCAATTAATACTAAACGAAGTACTTGTGCAAGAGCAGATAAAACACCTGCTACATAAGTAAGAGCTGCTGATGTAAGCATCTTCTTACAACCATATTTTTCATCTTTATCAACAATACCTAGTTTTTCTATTTGTTTAAGAGCTCTATTACTAGCATTAAATTCTACTGGAAGTGTTACTAATTGGAATATTAAGATAACACATTCTAGAATAATACCTATCCATAATAGTTTTAATAGTCCTGCAAGTAAACTAATAGCAATTGCTACATAACCAGCGATTGATGAGAATTTAACAAATGGTATTAAAGCATGTCTTAATCTTAAGAATGAATAACCTTCTTTATCTTGAATAGCATGACCACATTCATGAGCAGCTACCGCTACACTAGCAATACTAGTACTATGATAAATATCAGTAGATAAAGATACTACTTTCTTCTTTGGATCATAATGATCAGTTAGTTCTCCTTGTACTTCAAGAATTAAAACATCTTTTAGTCCATTACTATCTAATATTTCTCTTGCAGTATCAAATCCTGTATATTTTTTCTTTGTTAATATTTCCTTATATTTACTATAATTTGCTTTAATATATAGACTAGCTCCACCAGTTATAATTAAAGCGCCAACAATTAATATTATTTGTAGGATATTTCCTCCAAAATTTATACTAGTTAACATATAATCACCTCTTTATATATTTTATAATAAATAAGACTTTTATTCAATGAAAAAGACTGGTATTACTACCAATCTTTATCTAATTCTTTTTGATGTTCTAAGTATCTATTAAATACGGTTTTAACAATTTTGTTTTCACTATTTAATAGTAAGAACTCTTCTTTAGTAACATATTTTATATCACTAACTTCATCATCTTGAAGATGACATTTATCTAGTTCAATATTTATATTACTTTTATAGACATCAACATAATGATTTTTCTTAGGATGAAGTGATGTCCCTATTAATTCATAATTATTATCTAGTGTATAACCTATTTCTTCTAATATTTCTCTTTTAACGGTATCATCACTAGATTCACCAGCAAGGACACCTCCACCAGGAACTTCCCACATTCCTGGATGAGATTTATTAAGAGCTCTTTGTGTTAGTAATAATTTATGATTATAAAAGTTCCATAATTCAACACCAGCATTATATTCATAATCTTCTAGTTTTTCATGTCTTTCTTTGGTATAACCCAATTTATTACGATTGACATCAATAACATCAATTAGTTCCATTATTTAATATCCTCTTTATATGTATACATGATAGATGGACGATGTCCTCCATCACTTTTAATGATATCAGTTTTCTTAACTTTGTCTTTAATGATTCTTCTAAATGCAGGATCTAATAACTTTTTATTAAGGATTGTTTCATATATTCTTTGAACTTCACCTAAAGTAAAGTACTTGGGCAATAAGTTAAAGATAATATCTGTATCTTGTATTTTATTACGTATACGATCCATACCACAAGTAATAACACTCTCATGGTCAAAAGCAAGAACACTTTTTACTTTATGATATTCATAATTATTAGTTGTTTTACTAATTAGAGTCTTTTTAACAGAGAACTTTAAGTTAGTTTTTCCATTATTTAGAGTTATTGTTACTAAACCATCATTATCAGTAACATTTTCGATATTAAACCAACTAGCTCTTTCATTAATCATATTTAATAATTCATTTTTATCAATTAAAGCCATAAAGGTTGTTGATAGAACACGCATTCTGGGATCTCTATTAAGACAGTCAAATGTGTATAGTTGTTCTAAATATATATCTTCTAAATTTGTTTCATTTTTTAAAACTCTTTTAGCAGAATCTAGTAGTGTTTCAGTTTTAGGATTTAAGAATCCGCCTGGTAAGCACCATCGGTCTTTATAAGGGTAATTATCTCTTTGAACAAGTAAGATACTCATTACCTTTTCATTTGATTTACGATAATTATTCTTTTCTTTATCCGAGACACTAAATATTATAATATCAGTTGACATTGATAACCTTTCATATTTGTTTGGGTCATAATGCTTTAAGAATTCTTCTTCACTACTATACATATTCAAACTCCTATTTTCTTTTATATGCTGGAATACGAAATTTATGACGACTATTTTTATGTAATTGATCTACTTTTTTTCTTATTTCAGGCGCAACTTTTTTACCATCTATAACATCTTCAATATTATTATACGTTACTCCAAGTTTATCTTCATCAGTTTTACCTGATAAACCATCACTCGGTGCCTTATATAGGACTTTTGCTGGTACACCTAATTCTTCACCAATCTTAATTACCTCAGATACTTTATAATTAGTAATTACACCAAAATCATGTGTAGAATCTCCACCTTTTGTAAAATATCCAACGTATAATTCACATTTATTACTAGTACCAGCAACAACATATCTCTTACCATTTACTGAATTAGCACTCGCAAAATAATAAGCTGCACTCATTCTAAGTCTAGGTTTAATATTTTGATTAGCATTATCATAGTCGTTGCTTCCAGTTAATTCTTTAACTTCTTCAAGAAAACAATCATAAGTTTTTGTTAAATCAACTTTTTTTAACTCAAATCCAAAATGATCACTTATTAATTTAGCATCTAAATAATCATCTTCTTTAGAATGACAAGGGAGAGATAGTCCAATTACATTTTCTTTACCCAATGCCTTACATAATAGAGCAGCAACAACTGCACTATCTTTTCCCCCTGAAATACCAAGTACCGCACCTGTTAATCCGTTTTTTTTGAAATAATCTCTTACGAATTCAACTATCCTTTCTACCTCGTGTTTCGCGTTAAACATTTTACTTTTCTCCCTTCACGGTGTTCGTTAATCATCTTGTTCTTTAATTTTAATAATTTTTCAGATAAGTCAACATAATATTCAGCAGGATTTTCTAATCTCTTAAGTTCTGGATAAATTGTTGCAAACTCTCGAGCACAGTATTCTCTTCTCTCACGAACTGATGGAAGATCATATACTAACTCACCATTTTTAAAGATAGGAACTTGTAATTCACGAACATAGTAATTAGTTAAATCTAATTTCTTCCATGTATCTACCGGATGGATTAAAGTATATTTTTCCTTATTAATTCTTTCATTATAGATAGCTACAACGTCACCTCTAGCAAAGCCTGTCTTTTTATCGTAGAAACGATATACTCTCTTATAACCAGGGTTAATTGTCTTAATACTATCATTACTTACTTTGATTCTTGGATCTGGTCTACCATTCTTTTCAACAGCAACTAGTTTATATACGCCCCCAACACGATCTAGTGGTTGAGCAATATTATCACCAACACCTAATGAGTTAAAGCAAGCACCTTGACTCTTAAGTGATGCAATTGTATATTCATCAAGACCATTTGATAAACAGATACCAGCATCTTTGTAACCTGCTGCATCTAGCATCTTACGTGCTTCTTTAGATAAATAAGCAAGGTCACCACTATCTATTCTAATACCTTTAAATTTAATACCATTTGGTTTTAGGAATTCATCAGCTACTTTAATAGCATTTGGAACACCCTCTCTTAAAGTATCATATGTATCTACTAAGAATAAACAGTCATCTGGATTACTTTTTGCGAAGTTCGTAAACGCTGTTACTTCATCGCCATAGAAAGTAACTAGTGAGTGTGCCATTGTACCTAGAATTGGAATATCATAATCTTTACCCGCTTTAACAAGTGATGTACCAACACATCCACCAATGTAACCATATTTAGAAGATTCCATTGGATTAAGTGAACGACGTGCTCCAAATTCCATAACTGGAATATCAACATTACCTTCAATTACTGGAATATTACCGGCTTCATTAGTAATTCTCTTTGCAGCTGTTGTAATAAGTGATCCTGTGTTGAAATAATGAAGTAATGCTGTTTCTAGTAATTGTGCTTCAACTGTTTTAGCTTTTACTGTTAATACTGGTTCATTAGGGAATACTACTGTTCCATCAGGAACCATATATAAGTCACCAGTAAACTTTAAACCTCTTAGATGTTCTAGATATTCTTCACTATATTTATTTAAACCCCTTAAATATTCAATATCTTCATCTGTATACTCGAAATTTTTAACATAATCAATAATGTTATCTAAGCCACCTGATATTGTATATCCTCCTTTGAAAGGATTCTTTCTAAAGAAGATATCAAAATATACATAAGTGTCTTTATCTCCCGTATCAAAATATGTCTTACCCATAGGTAATTCATACATATCGACAACCATTGTGTCGTTTTCTTTTTTATTATTCATTTTAACCCACCTTCTTTATTAAGCTATTATTTGCTTGACTTTATTTTTTTCATAATGTTTAATTTTAACACCAGCATTGCGCATTAAGTTAAGTGCTGCTTCGTGATAGTAATCGTGATCATGACCTGGAGCACCATATGTATCAATCAAATTATCATAGATTACAATATTACAATCAAGATTATATTGATTAAATAGAGCTTTTACTGTTAATGCATATTGCATAATACAAATATCACTGCAACAACCAACAATTGCAATTTCTTCTGGTTTTTTCTCTAAGATATATTCAATGAAACCTGGAACTACTGCTAAGTTAGTAGAGTTCTTCTCAAACATTTTTGTTCCTTCTAATACATCTTTTAATTCATCAATTGGTTCTGCCTCATAATCTCCTTTAAGAGCATGTGGAGGATATTCATTAAATTCTTTAGAATCCATTGTATGCGAGTCACATACTTGAACTTTCTCTCCATCAAAGTTTGCTAAAAACTCATGTAGTAATGGAACCATTTCCATTAACTTTGGATTAGCAAGAGCTCCTTTTTTACAGAACCCATTAATCATATCAACAACAAAAACCATTTTTCCCATAAATTTCACCCTCCTTTTTGTTATTAATTATTTATAACTTTGTTATTTCCGTTATTTACATAAACCTTAGGCATTTCTTTTGGTAATTCATCCCAGTTATTATATTCTTGACCATCTTCTCTAAATACTTTGTAACGGTCTGTTGCATCCATACATGTTTTATCCATTCTAATTGAGATATCTCCATGATAGTTAGCAACTCCTTCATCAAGTTTAGCTAATGTTTCTTCATCAACACGATGTTTATCAATCCATTCATCAATATCAGTATTATGATCTAAACTGTTTTGTAATGTCTTAAATGTTAATTGTTTAACTCCTTTTGGAGTCTTAGCTAAAATACTCTCTAGAGTTTCTCCATTAAAGGCATCAGTTAAGATAAGTACATATCTACTAATTTTTCCTTTTGGTTCAATCTTATCTAGATAGAATGGTGAAGAGATACTGTAGCAAACAACATCTAACTTATCGAACACTTCATTAGCACCGTAATATCTAGTTTGAATCTCAATTTGAATATCTGGTCTGTGTTCTCTAACGATATCAGCAATATCACATACACATTGTGGTGATTGCATAGGCTCATTTGTACCTGTGATTACGACGTATCCTAAATCTGGATTATTTCTTAATAAAGTAATAAAATTTTCTTTCCATAATTCAAAGTTATTATCATAGTTATCTTCAAAATGACTTGTATAAGGATGTGCTTTTGAAATACAGAAAGGGCAATTAAACATACACTCCATGTGTGGCGTAACTACTTGTAAACTTCTCATAATTAATCATCTCCTTCTATTATGACCTCTAATTATGCCTTATTATAATTATCTTATTCTTTTTAAATTAATGCAATGTGTTAGAAAAACTTCTTCTTTGTTTTACGTTAAATATAACCGGTTTTTAAATAAAATATTGATGTTATTATCAAAATGTTAATAACAGAAACTTTAAAGTTTAGAGAGTTCTTTCTCTCTTTTCAACTATAATATATAACAATTATTTTCGTTTGTCAATATGTTTTTAACATTTTGTTAAAAACAGTGTAAATAAAAAGAACTACAATAGTTCATACGTAGTTCCTTCTCTAGTATCAATAAGCTTAATACCATCTTTTAATAGTTCATCACGAATAGCATCTGCTAATTGAAAATCTTTGTTTGCCTTAGCTTCTTTTCTTTCTTCAATCTTTTTATTTATATATTCTTCATCTACTTCACGTTTAGTTTCTTCTTTTAATAGATCAAGAGATAATACTTCATCAAATGAACCAATTAATTCACGTTTTGTATAATCATCAGTATCACTCTTTAAAACATCATAGATAACTGTTAGTGCAAGTGATGTATTTAAATTATCATCCATAGCATCCATAAACATACGACGGTATTTATTAAATGCTTCATTATCAATCTTACCTTCTTTATCTAGCTTTAATACTCTATTTTTAAGTTTTAGATAAGCATTTTCAGCACCATCTAAATTCTCATAACTAAATTCAAGTGGTTTTTGATAATGACTTGATAGAACAAAATAACGATAAGATAGAGGATTATATCCATGATTAATTAAAGTATCTACTGTTAAGAATTCCCCTTTACTTTTACTCATTTTACCATTCTTATCATTCAAATGTTCTACATGAAACCAATAGTTACACCATTTATGGCCCAAGAAAGCCTCAGATTGCGCAATTTCATTAGTATGATGAGGAAATATATTATCTACTCCTCCACAATGAATATCAAGGTATTCTCCAAGGTATTTAGTAGATATACCAGAACATTCAATATGCCATCCTGGATAACCTACACCCCATGGTGAGTCCCATTTAAGTTCTTGATCTTCAAACTTTGATTTAGTAAACCATAAAACAAAGTCGGCCTTGTTATGTTTATTAACGTCTTCAGTAACATCATCACGTACACCAACCATTAATTCATCTTCTTTATGATTAGTAAGTACATAATAGTCTTTTAATTTGGAAGTATCAAAATAAACATTACCACCATTAAGATATGCATAACCATCATTCATTAATTTTTCAATCATCATGATATAACGATCAACTAAACTAGTTGCTGGTACTACGGTATCAGGCTTACGAATATTTAACTTACAACAGTCGTTGAAGAAACATTCTGTGTAATACTTAGCAATATCGAGTACTGACTTATGTTCAGCTTTTGCGCTATTTACCATTTTATCCGTACCAGTATCGCCGTCACTAGTTAAATGACCAACGTCAGTTATATTCATTACACGATCGACTCTATAACCGACATATCTTAGATACTTTTCAAGAATATCTTCTTGAATGTAGCTACGTAAATTACCTATATGAGCAAAATGATATACTGTTGGTCCACAAGTATACATTTTTACAATACCTGCTTCATTAGGTTTAAATTCTTCAACACTTCTTGTTAAAGTATTATAAATTCGCATAACGCCTCCTTTGAAACTATTTTATCACAAAAAAAAGAGTATTTAATACTCTTTTTGTCATTTTTATATAGATAAATATAGTAATACACCAACAGATACGATTATTAACCATCCTAATAAAGCGATAAATAATAATCCAACTTTCTTAAACCATTCCTTATATGAAATGTTTAAAGTAGTTAAAGTAAATACCATTGGAATACTTGTTGGTGCTATTAACATAGCTAAACCAATAGCTCCTTGATGTAGTAATGCTACTAAAGGAAGTACATTACTTGATAAGTTACTACTTGCAAATGCTGATGGGAATACACTATAACTAAAGTACGCAAAATCAGAATTTAAGAATCCACTAATTAATGATACAAATAGATATAAGAATAATCTAAAGATTGGTACTGTTGTCTTAGTTATTAACTCAATAACTGGTCTTAAGATTGTTAACATTATTGGATTATTTGATGTTGCTACTAAAATTACGTATGCAAACATACAAACCATACCAGCATAAAGTACTTTCTTCATACCTTTACCATTGTTATCAATCATTTCTTGTGGTTTAACATGGTAAACAAGAACTAATACTATTTCAAGAATAACTAGCCATGTAATATATTCACTATATGTCCATGCACCAATAGTAGCATGCTCTCCCATTAAGTTACCAATAGTTAATGTATCAAGTCCAAGGGCATTATATGCTTTAGTAAAGCATGATGTTACAACAAATATATCTTCAAATACTACTTTAAGGGTTGTAATACCAAGGATTACTACACTTATAATAAAGAATACTAGACCACATTTACCAAGTGCTTCTTTAAATTTAACTTTCTTGTCTTTCTTCTTAGCAATAATATATTTAGTTAATAAACCAATAATTATTAAACCAAAGATAATAAAGCCTACTAGTTTACTAAATAATGGATAAGCATCAATCTTTGTCTTTAGATCACTAAAGAAAGTAATTCCAAATGTACTTTGCCATGCAATAGATGCAATTACTTTAATAAATACAAATACACCTAAAATTGTTGCTAAAGGCCATGCTTTAACTTTCTCTTTCTTATCAACTTCTTCAGGAATGAAATAGAATTCATTATCTATTTCTTCTCCTTCAGTATGTTTATTATGTAATCTAATAGCAAGGAATAAGAATCCAATACCTAAGACTAATAATATTACTTTAAATAGAATTAAACTCTTAAATTCAATACCTAGTGCACTAACAAATGTTCCTACAACAGCTGTTGAATATAAGTTACCAATAATACCTATGGCAATAGGACCTACTGTCATTAAAGCAGCAGTTATTTTATCACGACCTGTAAGTAAGGCAACTGATGCTATAAATGGCATAATAGCTAATGCTTCATAAGTAAATCCGGTAAAGGCAATAACAACTGTCATTAACATAATTGTTAGAAGCGTATAGAACCATTCTCTTTCTTTTACTTTTTCTACTACTTTATCAAGAAATCTACGATAAGCAGGGATGTGTCTTAAGATACCATATAATCCACCAACAAGTAATAAGAACAATACTACATAAATGAAGTTATAAAAAGTATATGTTGGGTAAGTAAATAACTCTGTAAGACCCATTTTTAAACTTCCTTGATCAGTAAATTCTGTACTATATGTAGTTGCTGGTAATAACCATGTTAATAACATATATGCAATTAACATAAAAAATATTGTATATAAAACACCATTTTTTCTCTTCATATTTCCTCCTCTAATTTATTATAACTCTATCGTCTTTTTTGATACAATTTTTTTGACACAATTATATATTAAAAAAGAGGATTATTTATAACTGAAATCCTCTTGTTTCTTCATTATAAGTTTCAACCATATCATCGATATTATTAGTAAATCTTAGTGACTTATCGTGAAGATAATTATAATATACTTCCCTTACTGGTTCACTACTATTTTTATCCCATACAATATCTTTATTACGGTTAATTAAAGCAAAGTTATCAACGATTTTATTTAATGTGCCTACACGATATATACAAGATGCACTATCAGGTAATGTACTAACACACAAATCATGAAAATCATCACATACTTTACGAATAAGATGTTGTCTTCCTTTTACAACATCAGATCTTAACTTACAAGCTTCACGAGATATATCTTCAGATACCACAATAAATAATACTTCATTACGATAACCTTTTCTTTTATATTTAGTCATTATTTCAAGTGGTTCCTTAGGAAATCTAAGTCCCCAATCGAAAACAATGTTATAACCCTTACCATCAACGGGATCACTTAATGTCATTGCAAGTTCATCAGTTATCATACTAGCAAAATGATGAGTAAAATCAGCAATATCATTCCCCATTGAATCATTATTAGTCTCAACTCTATTTTCCCAATGCTTTTTAATTAACTCTTCAATCTTTAAATAATTAGGATGATATGACCTATAATTATCAAAACATATAATAACAACATTATTATCCGGGAAAGCCTTTTTTATTTTATGAGCATGAACACTCTTACCACTACCTGGTTGACCACCTAAATAATAACAAACAGGATTAGTAACACGACTACATGTACTAGTAATATCATCAAAAATCTTCTTCGATACTTCTTTTATAGTATTATCATCAAAATAACATAATCTTTGGACATCTTGATAATTATATCCCCTAAATACTAACCATTCTTCTCTTTCTGTTAATTCATATAATTGATTTTCCATAAGTACCTCATATCCATTATACAATAAAAAAGAAGAAATTTACTTTTTCTTCTTCGTTTCTTTAATTATTTTGCATGTTCTCTTATAAGAAAGAACTAAATCTACTACTTCATTAAGTCTATTACGAGCATCTTTTGGGATACCCATATTAAAGTCAATTGTGTAATATTCATTCTTATTACCATTAATATTACTATTATCGTAGACAAAAGTAATGGTTTTAATAGAAGCATCTTTTTGAATTAGAAAAGGATTAAGAGGAATATCTTTATAAGCAGGTAGATTATATTCTCTAATCTTATTCTCTAGTTCTAAAATATTATCAGGATATTCATATTCACGAATAGTTATGGGATCAGTATAATAAGCTTTATACTCAGAAGTTATTTTCTTCTTCAATAAATCAATTACAATATAATCCATCTTCCCATTAACATCACCACCACAGGAATATGATATTTCAATTAACTTATCGTACTTGATTTTTCTTTTCAACAATCTTCTTGATAAGTGTTTCTCATTATATTTTAAATAACGATATATTAAGAAAACAATTATCAATAATAGAATAACACCTGCGATTATAAATAATATTTCTTTTTTCATATTATCACCATTATTAGTATAACAAAAAAAGAACTAAAAGTTCTTTTATTTTTTTCGATTAATAGGAAGTATATTCTCTAAAAATGTTTTTTTCTTAGGAACTTCTTTCTTTTCTTCCTTCGCAATCTTTGGTGCATCACTTGGTAAATCAAATTCTATCTCTCCTTTTTTATATAACAAGAAATCATTTAATGACATTGCTATGTAACACTTTAATTGATATTCTCTACAATATTTACGATATTCTTTATTTTGTTTATTACGATTTAGGCTATTATATTTATTAATTAACTTATTAGCTTCATCATTTAATGCTTCTAATAACTTCATTATTTCCATTTCACTTTTATTAATTAATTCATTATATGAAGCGAAGTAAGGGAAACTCTTAAAGAATTTAATAGCATCAGGCTCAGTAAATTCAATAAAAGCATATTTATTTTCACCATCAATAATAATACTTTTAGCAAAACATCTTTTGGATACAGATAATGGACAAGATATATTAGCTAAAGTAATAATTGATAATAAATTAACAATATCACTATATTGAACATAAACTTTATTTTCGGTAATTATTTTCATTTTGTCCATTCTCCCTTCTTTTCTCTTTTGATTCATTATAACAACTTAAGAAATATTCTAAGATATGTTTACTACTATCAATACCCATCATTTCAATATGATCATATACTTGTTCAAAATTATCATTAAGACTATTTAAGAAATACATAATATCATCATATTCTTTCTCAATAAGATTATGCATTAAAAAATAGTTATATGCTGTTGTTATAAAAGCATCCACTGAAAATTCAAATGATAGAAAAGACTTTGGTTCACTATTTCTACCTATGGTAGCTGTCTTACTTGCAATTGTATCTAATAAATTAAATACATCACGTTCTTTTTCATTAAGATAAATAGAATGACAAATACGATTAATTTTACTTGCTATTGTTAATGGGGCTTTTCCACTATGAGTAATTCTTTCAGTATGATACTTATAATACTTTTCTTTCCAGTTATCAGATTTAAAGAACTTAACATAATCACTTGCTAAACTTCCTATCTCTACAGATGGATAAACAGTACATTCTACGAGAATTCTAATTGGTGTTAATAAATATTGTGCATTATGATGTACCAAGTTAACTATTGCTTGAAATAGTTTTCGATTATATAAATAATCTTGTAAATGAACCTGACCTTTATTTCTTAAGAAACACCAACGGCTTTCATAATCACCATCACTAATGCATTTAGCATCTCTTAAGACATCATAAACATAGTCATAAGTCTCAATTGCTTCAAGTAATATTTTGTCATCAGGTTCTCTAAGAATATAACGAATATCGCGCATTAATTCTTCTTTTCTCATAAATACCCCTATTTAATCTCTCTTTTTTCTTCTTTATATTCATTATTATGATAATTATTCAAAAAATACTTTAGCATGTCTTTATAGTTATCTATACCTGCGAGTTGTAGTTTTTCATACTCATATTCTAGATTAGAACAAATTCTTTCTAACCATTTCATAATCCATTTATAATTACTATCCAACAATTTATGAAGAGCAAAAAAACTATATGCTGTAGAAAACATATCAATTATTCCCATGTGTGATGAATCAGGATGTACTCCAAGACAACTATTTCTATCCTCTATTTGGCCTACATAATAACAAACAGTTTCAATTCCTTTAAAAATCTCCATTTCTTTTTGAGAAACAAAAGAAGATTTTTTAATATCAAGATCAAAATTATAATCAAGGAAAGAATATTTCAAACTATATGGTCTACTATTATACATTTTATAATATTCATCTTCCCAATTATCACTTTTAAATACTTTACAATATTCTTCTACTAAACGGGAAACATCACCTATAATATAACGATCATGAGCAGCAATAACATTAATTGGTGTTAATAAAAATAAACCATCACACTTAACTAATTCAACTAAATCTCTAAAAAGATCAAATTGATACATATGTTGCATTGTTTCTTCTAAATTATAATGAAAGAAGAAATCATAGCGATCATCATAATCTCTTATGTCAATATAATCAAGATCTTTAAAAATCTCAAATAATTGATCATATGCTGACGTTGTTTTAAATAATAATTTCTCATCATCTATACGAAGCTTTTCTTTTGCTTTAGCAATTACATCCGTAATATAGTATTTCATAACAACCCCTAAATACAGGCTTTATAATACCATAAAACGTTAATAAAGGCAATAAAAAATGAAAGATGTAATCTTTCATTATTTGTTAGTCTTTTTTAATTTTTCAATTATTTTCTTATGAACAGGTCTTATAAATCGACACATTGTATCATCAGTAGCTTCCGAAAAATCAACCCATTTCGCTCCTTTAGATTCATTTTCACGATATACAAGTGGGATTGTATCATCAGCTTCCATTAAGTATATAACATCAAAATGAATGTGAGCAGAGACATATTTACCTCTTTTAACATGACCTAATACAGGAGCAGATTGAATAGAGAAAATCTCTTCATCCAAAATCTTAGCTTTTAAGCCTGTTTCTTCTTCTACTTCACGATGAGCAACAGAAAGTAAATCTTCTTCACCATCAGCATGACCACCCGGTGCTACCCAACCATCCTGAATTAGATGGTATACAACAACCATTTTCGTACGATCTTTGTTAACAACAAACGCTGATGCTGAGAAATGTCCCATTACATTATCTCTTGTTAAGACATCAGAATATGTATCCATGAACTTTAAGATTTGTTCTTTATCCCTTTCTTCTTGTTCATCATAAGGAACATACTTTTCAATTTTCTCTCTTAAACTCATCTTTACCTCCTATTTTATGATATATCTAAGAACAGTTTTACCTGAATATGGCGATATTACCGTATTTAAGTATTCGGCACCTATTTTATTAAAGATTTTAGGCGATATTTCATTAGTTTCATAGTGACAAAGAATAATATCTTTAATCCCCATTTCCTTGGCTTCATCAACTAATAACATCGCAATTTTAGTACCATAACCCATCTTTCTTTTAGTAGGTCTTATTCCATAAGCAATATTACCCCAGATTTCATAGCCTTTTTCTGTTAAATTATTTCTTATACAACCCAAACCAACTAATTCATTATTATCATACGCAAGATAATAATACCCATCATGATACCAATCTTTATCTATATGATTACCATTTCTTCTATTTTCGATTTCTTTAAGAAGATTATGATAATCATCAATATTTTCACATTTAATATCTAAAATATCGGGAACTAAATCACTATTATATTGAATAAACTCTTTATATAGCGCAATATAATCAGTACTATTCTCTTCACTAAATTCTTTTAGATACATTTCCATAATTAGGTTCTTCTCCTTCAGTATAACTTAATCCTTTTTCTTTAATAACTTCAATTGCGTCTTCGATAGTCAAGTTCCTAGGATCATTTTCATTTATTAATAATGTCCAACTATTACTAGTTTCAATAAGTCCTTTATAATGTAAGCCCCAAACTTCGTAATAAGAACCATCATCTAAATAGTATCCCATAGATAGTTTGGCATTGGTTTTTGGATAAACAACACATTCTTTACATCCCTTTTCAATGCTTTCTTTAAGTGAATCTTCAAGTACAAACCTTTCTCTTACCATCCATACTTCAGGGATAGATAAATCATCAACATCATCTTTTTGTGGAGTACCTGTTACTATTTCATAAGGAATACCATGTTTTTCAAGAAAACGAGCAATATCTTCTGGTGTAGCTGATATTTCACCTAAATCAGGATCATAATATCTAGCACTAGATAAACATAAAGCAATATCGGCTTCTCTTGAACATATTAATGTATCCATATATCTTCCAACTCTTTTTTCATTAACATAAAGACTAGAGACACAATTAACAAATAATGTTAATGGACCATTCTTAATAATTTCATCTTTTTTATCAAGAATAATCTTTAGTGCATCTAAAACATGTTCGGGATCTCGATATATTGCCCATACATCTAATTTGCTATCATCCATATTCCCCTCCTATTTTAATATTTCATTAATTTTACCCATAAATTCTTCTTTTTGTTCTACTTCAAAATATCCTTCTATTTTACCTAAAAACTTTTTATTCTTAAATAACAATAATGCTGGTAATTCAGAAATATTATATTTTTCTTTTAAAGCTTCACCAGCTACAACTTTATAGAACTTTGTATCTTTTTCTAAATCAGCAGTAATATCTTTAATAGGAATTGACTTTAATAAACATTGAATAGAATCATCTTCATAACATTCTACTAACAATGTTTCATCACCTATTTTACTATCTAATTCACTTTCATTAATCATGAAGAATTCATTTAGAGGAGCTGCTCCATAACGATCAACAAATAAATCTTTTGTTGTTCTTGGATCTTCTTCTATTTCTTTCTTCTTTTTTTCATATTCTTCATCAGTACTAGCTACAGAGATAGCACCTATTGGGCATTCTCTTTCACAAGAACCACATGAAATACATTTGTCATTATCAATTTTAATAGTTTGATTTTCTTCATCCCATGATAGTGCTCCTGTTGGACATACTGCAATTCCACTACATTCAGGTGCATTATCACACATTTTAAAGTTTATTAATACGGCCATTACTTTCTCCTCCTAATCATATTAACGATATTAATTATTTTTTTAACAAATTCATCTATTTCTTCTTTAGTATTATATTTACCTAAACTAACTCTTATTGGACTATAATTATCAAGATCTGCACTACAAGCTGTTAAAACATGTGATGGCAGAGCTATTTCAGAATTACATGCAGAACCAGTTGAAACAAAGACATTAAATGATTCTAAGACAAGCATTAATTCATCAGCTTTAACATCTTTAAAAGCCATACTCGAAGTATTAGGTGTTCTGTTGTTAATATCTCCGTAGATATAGACATCTTGAACATTCTTTTTAATTTCTTGTTCCATATAATTTCTTAAGTTTTCAATATCTTTTTCTTTTTCAAAGTCAATTAATTCGATTGCTTTACCAAAACCAATGATATAAGGAACATTCTCCGTTCCACCTCGTCTATTTTTTTCTTGATGACCATAGATTAAAGGGATAAACTCGGATTTTATATATAAAGCACCAATTCCCTTTGGAGCATTTACTTTATGTCCAGATATTGATAATAAATCAACATCTAAATCTTTAACATCGATTTTTATTTTTCCAAGAGCTTGAACTGCATCACAATGCATGATAATACTATGTTCATGTGCTATTTTACTTATTTCTTTAATTGGATAGATATTACCAATCTCATTATTAGCCATCATAACTGATATTAAACAAGTATCATTAGTAATTGCTTCCTTGAATTCATTAAGATCTAACCTTCCATATTTATCAACACTTAAATATGTAATTCGATATCCAGTTTTCTCTAATTCTTTCATCGTTTCCATAATGGAAGCATGTTCTACTTTTGTAGTTATTATGTGTTTTTTACTAGGATTTAATCTAATAGAACTCATAATAGCTGATACATTACTTTCACTACCACAACTAGTAAATATAATATTATCAGGTTCGGCATTTAAATGTCTTGCAATAATTGTTCTTGCCTTATTTACTTCATCTTTTACTCTTTTACCGAAAGAGTATGTACTACTAGGATTACCATATTCTTCTTTAAAATATGGAACCATTACATTAAAGACTTCTTCATCTACTTTTGTTGTAGCATTATTATCAAGATATATTTTTTGATTCATATTCACTCCAAAATTTATTATAACATAGAAAAACCTCGGAAACCATTATTTTCCATGGCTTTCAAGGTTTACTTGTCATACTATTTTTTGATCCTCGTTTACGTTCCCTTTGATTCCATATACATCATATTGCCACTCAGGCCCACCATATACAATTGGCGGTAAATTACGGGCTTTATCATATATATGCCATTCAAAATCTTCATATCCATTAAGATTAGCGATTTTCTTCATTTCATCTTCTTCAATTATATGGCATTCCCCTGGAACAACTTCATATATTCTTTGGAATAATTCATCATATCTAAAGTGATCAGTATCACCAACATCAATCGTTTCGTTAATATGATATGGCGATAAATCATACTCATAGATCTTACCAGCAAAATTAGCATCATAGTAATCTTTATCAATAACTGCTGGTACATAAATTGTTTCTTTCTTTTTAATACGTTCAACTTTTTCTTTTGTTTTCCATCCATCATTACCATCGATATATTGATGATGTAAGTCTACATAAGTAATCGGTACTTCAACATGGATAAAACGGAAAACGCCATCATTACAATGAATCTTAAAGTATTCTTCAATCATTTGATTAAAATCATCAACTTTTTCTTTAATTTTAGCTTTAGCCATTACAACTAATGTATTTGGAGCTAAAGAGTTAGGGTCATCAATAAATTCTTTTCTTTCGACCTTTGTTACTTCCCATCCATTATTAACTAGTAATGACTCTATTTCTTCTTTATTATATTCATTTATGACATATTTAAACTTTGGATTAATAGGTTCTACTTCTTCTACAATAGAATTACCTTCACGTAAGAATAACAAGATTTTGGCACCAGGTTCTAAATGATTACTTATTTGTTTAAATAAACTATTAACTTCTTCTTTTGATAAATGTTGGAGAACATATGCTAAGACGATACCATCAAATTTTCTATTACCTAAAATAGATAAATCGCAAACATCTCCTTCAATAAATTCAATATTATTATTAGTTTCTTTAGCAATATTAAGCATACCTTCAGAGATATCGATACCTGTAACGTTAAATCCTTTATTGTGCATATATTTAGAATAATGACCCATACCACATCCTAAATCAAGGATCTTACCACCACAACCATTTAAAAATTCATCAAAGTACATTAAGTCACTTGTATCATCCTTATATAATTCATAATATGTTCTAGCAATATCATTATGAGCTAGTCTTGTTTCTTCTTTATTATCCATTTTCAACTCCAATTATAATTATATCATAGAAAAACCTCGGAAACCATTATTTCCTTGGCTTACGAGGTTATTTTAACAATTGTTTTTCTTTTTCTTTCTGTTCTCTTTCTTGTTTTTCCATTTGTAAATATAATTTAACGATTGGTTCATAATCAGAATCTCTTCTATTTCTTAAATCTTCAAACATTCTGTTAGCATCAAATTCACTATTTACTCTTTTACATAACTTTAGAAGTTTAGATACTCTAAAGCAATTTAGTTTTACGTGGTCATCTCGATTAAATTCAAAATATAGTCCAGAAGTAATAAGACTTCTTTGTCTATCCTCTGGAATATTTAAACAATCAAATATTTCCAACATTTCTTTTAAATCTTTTTCAATACTTTCCATAAAACCCTCCTGATTTAATAATGCCTACTTTTTACCACAACATTGTTTATATTTTTTACCACTTCCACATGGACAAGGATCATTTCTTCCAACTTTTTCAGATTTAGCTTGTCTTGTTTTAGTAGTAGTATCGCCATCATTAGTTAATTTATTCTTAACTACTTCTTGTCTTTCAACATTTTGTCTTATTTCTGCTTTAAGTAAGAATAATGTTATATCTTTATCAATGTTTATTAACATTGCATCATACATGTTTTTACCTTCAACAGAATATGCACGAAGGGGATCTTCACCACCATAACCACGCATCATAACGCCTTCTCTTAAGTGAGATAGCGCATTAATGTTTTCTGTCCAATATTTATCGATTACATTTAAGCTAATAGCTTTTTCAAATTCATCTCTAATTTCTTGAGGGATTTTCTTTAACTTAGCTTCATATTCATCTACTACTTTATTATGAATAGTTTCAATGATTTCGTCAGTTGTTTTGTCTTTTAAATCATCAAATTTTATATGTTTTAATAGTAGATTTTGATTAGCATAATTAACGATATCTGAAACATCTTTATCTGTTAAATGTCCTTCTGGTGCAATATGTGTTTCTACAATATCAGCAATATGATTATAGAAAGTATTTAAAACTGTTTCATGAATAGATTCATTATCAAGAATTTCATTACGTCTTGCATAAATATCTTCTCTTTGAGTATTCATAACATCATCATATTGAAGTAATTGTTTACGAATATCAAAGTTATTACCTTCAACTTTAGCTTGCGCAGAACTTAATGAATTAGTAAATACTTTACTTCTTATAGGCATATCTTCTGGCATACCTAATGAATGTAACATATTTTTAATTCTATCAGTACCGAATCTAATCATTAAATCATCTTCCATAGATACGAAGAATTGACTTGTACCTGGATCTCCTTGACGACCAGAACGACCTCTTAACTGATTATCAATACGACGTGATTCATGACGTTCTGTACCAATTACATATAATCCACCTAATTTTTTAGTTTCATCTGTTAATTTAATATCGGTACCACGACCAGCCATGTTAGTTGCAATAGTTACCGCACCTTTTTCACCAGCATGAGAAATAATCTCAGCTTCACGAGCATGGTTCTTAGCATTTAATACCTCGTGCTTAATTCCTTTTTTAGATAACATTGAACTAATTAATTCACTGTTTTCAATAGCTACTGTACCAACTAGGATTGGTTGACCTGTCTTATGAATCTTTTCGATTTCTTCAACAATCGCATGATATTTACCTTTAAGTGTTGGATATAATAAATCCGCATAATCATTACGAGCTATTGGTTTATTTGTAGGAATAACAATAACATACATGTTATAGATATTTCTAAATTCTTCTTCCTCGGTCTTAGCAGTACCTGTCATACCAGATAGCTTTTCATACATTCTGAATAAGTTCTGGAAGGTAATAGTTGCTACGGTCTTTGTTTCTTCATTAATATTAACACCTTCTTTAGCTTCAACCGCTTGATGTAAGCCATCACTCCATTGACGACCTTTCATAATACGTCCAGTGAATGGATCAACAATTAATACTTCACCATCTTGTACTACATAATCAACATCTTTTTTCATTGAATAGTTAGCTTTTAAAGATTGATTAATATAATGAACTAATTCATTGTTCTCTAAACTATATAAGTTATCTAATTTAAAGTATTTTTCAGCTTTAGCAACACCATCATCTGTAAGTGTTACATTCTTTGTCTTTTCATCATAATTGTATTCAACTTCAGCTTTTAATGATTTAACAAAATGATCAGCATCTAAATATAAGTTTTTACTATTAAGTTTTCCACCGGAAATAATAAGTGGTGTTCTAGCTTCATCAATTAAAATGGAGTCAACCTCATCGATAATCGCATAATTAAGACCACGTTGTACTCTATTTTCACTACGAACTACCATATTATCACGTAGATAATCGAATCCTAATTCATTATTAGTTGTATAAAGAATATCTTTATTATATTCTTCTCTTTTTTCTTGAGGAGATAAATCTCTTCTATTAATTCCAACTGAAATACCTAATGCTTCATAAATAGGTCCCATCCATTCAGCATTACGTACTGTTAAATACTCATTAACAGTAACAACATGAACACCTTTACCAGTTAGGGCATTTAAATATGCAGGCATAGTTGTAACTAAGGTTTTACCTTCACCAGTACGAAGTTCTGCAATATTACCAAAGTGAATAGCAATACCACCTAAAATTTGTACATAGAATGGTTTTTCTCCTAGTTTTCTCCAAGCCATTTCACGAACTGTTGCAAAGGCAGGAACTAAGATATCTTCAAGAGTTTCACCATTTTCTAATCGTTCTTTAAACTCATCTGTTTTCTTAGCTAATTGTTTATCTGTTAATTTACTATATTCTTCGTCTAAGGTAACTATTTCATCTGCTAGTTTCTCAAACTTTTTCATTTCTTTATATTCATGGTCAAATAATTTCTTTAATAAATTCATAAAATCACTTCCTTTTACTATTTTATCAAAAAAACATGGTTCTTACTACATTTTTTACGTTTAAAAAAGATGATAGTGAACTATCATCTTTCAACTAACTTTCGATTACTCCATAACCGCCATCTTTTCTCTTATAAACAACGGCTGGCATATCAGTTTCTTCATCTTTATATAAGAAGAAATTGTGACCTAAAAGATCCATTTGAAGAATTGCTTCTTCTTGACTCATTAATTTTAAATCTATTTTCTTACGTTTAACAACTTCAGTTTCAGTAGGAATTTCAATTGCGTCTTCAACATTAAGTTCTTTAAGACCTTTCTTTTCTCTCTTTTGAAGTTTTGTTTTATTTTTTCTAATTTGACGTTCTAACTTATTAATTACTTGATCTACTGCAGAATAAAAATCTTGTTCTTCAGCTTCTGCTCTTAAAATTAGTGTTTTTAAAGGAATTGTAACCTCAACTTTTTGTGTATAATTTCTTACTTTAACTAAAACATTAGCGCGCACACCTTCTAAGGAAATATACTTATCTAACTTTCCTAATTTTTCAGTAACATAGTTACGCATTGATTCAGTTATTTCAACTTTTGTTCCACGAACATTAACTTCCATAATTTCATCTCCTTGTACTTATAATATATCATAATCCATGATAAATATCTACTTATTACACATTTATTTCAAATATAAAAAAAGATTAGTAAAACTAATCTATTTTTTCTTTTTCTTTAAAACATCATGTTTAACAATTATATCTGTCTTACATACAAATATTAATACTACTACAGCAAGAACAATATAAATAATTCTTCCTATAAAGACATCTTTATTATCCTTTAATGTATAAAGAATAGATGCTGCTGCAAATAATGATGTAATTAAATAAATAATTAATACCGTTGTACGATGAGAAAAATTCATCTTCAATAATTGATGATGTAAATGTTCTTTATCAGCATCATATATATGTTTATGATTCAATAATCTTCTAATAATTGCGAATAATGTATCTAGAATAGGTACTGCAAGTAGAGCAATTGGTACAAAGATTGAAGTCATTGCTGTTGTTTTAAATCCAAGTAACGAAATAACGGCTATTGTATATCCCATAAACATGGCACCAGAGTCACCTGCAAAGATTTTTGCTGGATTAAAGTTATGGAACAAGAATCCCAGTGTACTACCCAACGCTATTAAAGCAATTAAGAATTCTAAATCAACAAATCTACTTTGGAAGAAACAAAGAACAACTGTTGATAAATAGAAAATACTTGATATACCACCACTTAAACCATCCAAGCCATCTATTAAATTAATTATATTTGTACAAGCTACAATAAATAACAAGGTTATTGGATAAGCAAAGATGCCAAATTCAATGTATTGACCAAATACTGATATATCCGTTAATAATATTTTCCCATAGAAAACAATAACGGCTGCTGCTGCAAATTGACCTATTAACTTAGGCAATGCTCTAATTGGTTTAATATCATCAATAATACCTGTTAGAACAATAATGAAACTACCAATAAGAATAGAGTTCATTTGTAGACTTTCATGCCCAAACAACATATATCCAAACAAGAAACTTAAGTATATTCCTAAACCACCTAACCTTGGAATAGGATTTTTATGAACCTTTCTTTCATTAGGAATATCAAGTGCTCCAATATGAATTGCTATTTTCTTAATAACAGGAATTATTAAGACTGCAAAAATCATTGTTACACCAACGATTAATAAACTTCGATATATTTCATTTTTCATATAAACCTCACCTCATAAATTATAGCAAACTATTAAGGAAATGTCATTATATTGACAAAAAGAAGCCAACGGCTTCTTATTTAAATACAGTTGTAAAATCATACATGAAAATTGCTAATAAATAAGTTAAACATAAGATAACTATAAAATAGAATAATCTAGCTTTAATTACTTGATTTTTCTTAAATATAGCATTTATATTAACTCCATCTATAGCATACATTACAACTACTAGACTAAAGATATATAAACAAAGCTTAACCATTGTTTTCAATATCCTTAATTTTATTAATTCTTCTATTATGTTTCTCTAAATCAGAGAATGGTGTATTAATAAAGGTTTTTACAATCTCACAAGCTTTATCAAAAGGCATTCTCTCACCGAAAGCTACAACACTACTATCATTATCATTTCTAGTAGCAACAGCATCTTCAACACTATCAACTTTAGCACAACGAATTCCTTTTACTTTATTGCAAGCAATACTTATACCAATACCACTACCACATATTGCTACACCAAAGTCTACTTCTTTATTTAGTATCTTATCACATAGAGCTTTAGCATAATCAGGATAATCACAAGATTCTTCACTGTATGTACCAACATCAGTAATCTCATAATCATTCTTAAAATAGTCCATTAACTGGTTTTTTAATGCATATCCACGATGATCTGACGCAAATCCTAATTTCATTATTATCACCTTCTTAAATATATCATAAGATAAAAAAAAAGTTAAGATAACTTAACTAATTTTCAAAACCATATTTCTTGTTGAATTTATCAACACGTCCAGTTTTAGAACCTCTTGATTGTTTTCCTGTATAAAAAGGATGACAAGCTGAACAAACTTCAACATTAATTTCCTTTTTAACTGATTTTGTATTGAAAGTGTTTCCACAAGCACAAGTTACTTTACAATCTTGATATTCTA